>Ga0207695_10004352_pt1 | contig 19395 bp, 19 predicted proteins | sample KBSC54metaG_FD_184354 | JGI IMG/M metagenome (GOLD analysis project Ga0207695, IMG submission 184354) | Corn rhizosphere microbial communities from Kellogg Biological Station, Michigan, USA - KBS C5-4 metaG (SPAdes) (version 2) | ecosystem: Host-associated > Plants > Roots > Rhizosphere > Soil... | reverse complement strand
CGACGATACCGAACGCCACTTGACCCTTGAGATGGTCGGGGACGAATGGCTCCGGAGGCGCGGTGATGATGGCGCATCCCGTCGATAGCTCGTCCGGAGCGCCGTCCACGTAATCGCGCCAGGCCCGCATGACCTCGCCGGCGCGTTCGATGGGCCACAGCGCCAGGCCTGCCATCACAATCGGGCCGAGCGGATGCAGCCGGTACTTGAACTCGGTGACGATGCCGAAATTGCCGCCGCCGCCGCGAATGCCCCAGAAAAGATCCTGGTTCTCCTGCTCGCTGGCGATCACCACCCGCCCGTCTGCCAGCACCACCTCGGCCGAAATCAGATTGTCGCAGGTGAGGCCGTACTTCGACGATGTCCAGCCGTAGCCTCCGCCGGTGGTGAAGCCACCGAGCCCGGTGGTGGTGACGCGGCCGCCCGGCGTGTGCAGGGCGTGCAGTTGCGTCGCCGCGTCGAACTCGCCCCAGAGTACGCCGCCGCCCGCAACCGCCGTCCTGGCCTGCGGATCGACTTCGATCTTTTTCAGTCCGCCTAAGTCGATCAGGATTCCGTCGTCGCAGATGCTCAGTCCCGCGACACTGTGGCCGCCGCAGCGCACCGCGATCGCCACGTTGTTTTCGCGGGCGAAGTTCACCGCAGCCACTACATCGGCCGTGCTCGCGCACCGTGCGATCACCGCCGGTCTCTTGTCGTGCATGACATTGAAGACCTTGCGGCACTCGTCGTAACCCGAATCTCCGGGCAGGACCAGTTCCCCCGTCAAGTCCCCCCGCAGCTTTTGTATCAGTTGAGCGTCAAGCATGGCGATAGTCTATAACTTCTTTGCCGCCGTTTCCACGCCGTTTTCGTGACAGAATCGAGTCAGGAGGGGATGGACAGATGAACCGGCGACAAGCACTGACGACTCTGGCGTCGATAGGCGTTGCTCTCGAAGCGGCCCACGGCCAGCCGGACGGTATGACCTATCGCACGCTGGGGAAAACCGGCGAAAAAGTGTCGGCGATTGGGCTGGGCGGCGCGCACATCGGCCGCGCGGCTTCCCCGGAACTGGCGACCTCGGTCATTCGCACCGCGGTCGATCGCGGCATCACGTTCATGGATAACTGCTGGGATTATGCCGATGGCGAGGCCGAACGGCGCATGGGTAACGCACTGCGCGACGGCTACCGCCAAAAAGTATTTCTCATGACAAAATTCGACGGCCGCACGAAGCAAATGGCGGCGCGCCAGATCGATGAGTCACTGCAGCGGCTGCAAACCGACCATATCGACCTGCTGCAATATCACGAGAACATCCGCATGGAGGATCCCGACCGATTCTTTGCCGCGGGCGGTCCGCTGGAAGCGCTGTTGGAGGCGAAGAAGGCTGGTAAGATTCGCTACATGGGCTTCACCGGGCACAAGGATCCGGTGGTGCATCTGCGCATGCTCGAAATCGCGCAGCAGCATAACTTCCATTTCGATTCGTGCCAGATGCCGCTCAACGTGATGGACTACCACTTCCGCAGCTTCGCCCACCAAGTGGTGCCGAAGCTCGTGGAACAAGGAATCGGCGTTCTAGCGATGAAGACCATGGGCAGCGGCATCATCCTCCGCAGCAATACGGTGACGCCCATCGAGTGCCTGCATTACGCGCTCAATCTGCCCACCTCGGTCGTGATCACCGGAATGGATACCCTGGAGAGAGTGGATCAGGCATTCGAAGCCGTGCGCTCATTCAAGCCGATGACCCAGCAGCAGGTGGCCAACCTTGTAGCCAAAACGAGGCAGGCCGCCATGACTGGGCAATTCGAACTCTTCAAGACGGATACGCGCTTCGACGGCACGGCCAAGAACCCGCAGTGGATGGGCTAGGAACCCGGCGCCACGGCCGGCCTATTTGCCGCCGGCGCGGCAAGCGACGATGGGACTGGTCGAGTTACCCTGTAACTGGTGAACATTCGAATTGCTGGTACCGCATAGCCGGCGTTGTAAATGAGAGGAGGACTCGTGAGGCCTCTGGTTGTTCTGTTGTTGCTTGCCGGTTCCCTCGCTGCCCAGACAGCGAGCGTTGAAGGCGTGGTGGTCGACCAGACTACGGGCAAGCCGCTCAGCGACGTCCACCTACGTGTACTGACCGGTGACGTCGGCACGCTGACGGTGGAGCGGGTCTATGGCGCCATGACCGACCGGGCCGGCCATTTCTCCATTTCCGCCATGAAGCCCGGGCTGTACCTGATCGTGCCGGAGCGCGCCGGCTTCGTGTTCGTGCGGCCGGCCGGACCGATACCGGCAACGGTGCTGGCGCTGAAGGCCGGGCAGCACATCGCCAATCAGAAGGTGGAAATGACGCCCTCCGGTTTCATTTCTGGCCGCGTCAGCGATGACGCCGGCGATCCCGTCCCTGGCGCTTCGCTGCAGCTTCGAGCCGCGCCGCCCGACACCGATTTCGTCAATCCCTTCGCTGTCCCGCTGCCGAATTACTCCGACGATCACGGCCAATTTCGCATCGTTGTCTCGCCTGGTAAGTATTATCTGCAGGCGATGCCGCGCAACTACGGCTTGGCGCAATATGTGGCCACTTATTATCCGAATGCCGACAGCCTGAGTGAGGCGACGCCGATCCAGATCAAACCGGGCCAGGACGTAACTTCCCTCGAGATCCGCCTGACGCACGCGAAGTCGTCTCTTCCCGGGGCCGCCGTTCAGAGTCTGAGCATCGGAGGGCTCGTGACCGGGACTCCCGATGGAGCGCGCGCCAGCATCACAGTGCGGGGCAGCCAGAGCCCTGGCGCGATGCAGACCGTGCGAGGGGGCTTAATTGATAGGGACGGCAAGTTTTCTATCCGCGGTTTGACGCCGGGATCTTACAAAGTGTTCGCTCAAGCCCCGGCAGGCACCTCCCGCCTGCAGAGTCAGGCGGTGGACGTCCAACTGACCGGCAGCGACGTCGAGAATCTGCAACTCCACCTGGCGCCGGGTGAAGATCTTGGCGGCTCGCTCGAGGTTGCGGGCGAAGTGGCGGGCGCGGCGCCGGCGCGCAAGTTATCGGTGAAGGTGGAATCCACCGAGCCCCGCGGTCCGGGCACTCCCGAGTCGAGCCCGGCCGAAGTGGGCAAGGACGGATCCTTCCGCATCCCCGCGATTTTCCCGGGATCGTATCGGGTCCGCGTAGAGCCTCTGCCATCGGGGACGTTCATCCGTTCGGTGACGCTGGACGGCGCAGCCGTGAACGATGCCAGCTTCGACTTATCACATGGCGGCCCCGGCGCCCGTCTCAAAATCACGCTCAGCCGCAGCGCTAGCCAACTCTCTGGAAGGGTGCTGGATCATGAGGGCGCGCCGCTGACGAGTCCGCTGGGCGAGGTGTTGATTTGGAAGGATGCCGCACAGCTTCGGCCCGATCACAACCCGATAACCGGCAGCGTGTACGTCTTGAAGGACCTGCGGCCGGGAAAGTATCGCGTCCTCGCAGTGGATGCGTTCGACTTCACGAACCTGGCCGGCGCGAACAATCCCGATGAGTTCGCCAAAGCACTGCGGGCCGCGGCCGAGGAGATCGAGGTGGGCGAAGGCGTCCGCATGACGAAAGATCTGAAGGTGGCCGCGAAGGAGGACATCCATGTCCAGCCGAAACAGTAACGGGCTTGCTCGCGCGCTGATGGTGATTCTTGCCGCGGGGACGGTCGCGGCGCAACCGCCGCAACCGCAGCAGCCGGCGCCCCCTGTCGGGAACGCGTCCGTATCCGGTTCGGTCACCAACTTCGCCACGAGCGCACCTGTGCCGCGCGCGCACGTGGCCCTCGTGGTCTTCAGCAATCCGAGCGTGCAAACCTACAGCACGCTGACCGATGCCGAGGGAAAATTCACGTTCAATGGACTGCCACCGGGCCGGTTTAACCTCAACGTGGACCGCGTGGGCTTTGTTGTGCCCGCGACCGGCAACCGGCTGCCGAATACGCAACTGCGGCCCGACAGCAAGATAGAGGATCTCAAGCTGTCTCTCACGCCTACTGGAGCGATTTCCGGCCGCGTGCTCAATACCGACGGCGCCGCGGTGCAGTCCGCCATCGTCTCGCTCGACGGGGCGCCATTTGGAATTAACCCCACGACCAGCGATGAAAAGGGGCAGTTCCGAATCAGCGGAGTGCCGCCAGGGCGATATCGCGTCGCCGCCAATCCGGCCATCATGCCGTTTCCCCCGGAGATCCGCACCGACGGCACCCGCGAGGTTCACTACGCTCGCACTTACTATCCCGATGCGCTCACAGTCAAAGCCGGACAAAGGGTCGAGGTAGGCGCCGGCGCCGAGGTGATGGGTATCGACATCCGACTCGTGCGGACACCGGTCGTCACGCTGAGCGGCAGAGTCATGGATGTGCCCGCGGGTGGCAAGACGGTCGTCCGCGCGATAGCCAGTGCCGCAACCGGCGGCGGCGTGCAGATGGCGAACAACGTCAGGCCGGATGGATCGTTCCAGATCTGGCAACTCGATCCGGGCAAGTATACGGTGGTCGCGACCAACACTACGCAGGGCCCCGGCGCACAGCATAGCCTGCAATCGACGCCCGTGGACATCGAAATCGCCGGCGTGGACATCGAGCACATCGAACTGCGCATGATACAGCCCTTCGATGTCAGCGCACAACTCGGCTTCGACGATGCGAAGGCGCGCGAAGTGCCGGCACCGCCTACACGTCAAGGCCCAGGCCAGCCGGTGGCACGCCGCATTATGCTGCGGCCCGACGGACAGACCTTCGGCAACTTCGGACCGGCGATCTCCGAAATCGGCGCGGACGATTCCTTCACGATGACGCAAGTTCAGCCGGGTCGCTACCGGGTGACTCCGACCTGGGGCGTCTATGTGAAGTCGGTGACCGCCGGCCCGACCGAGACGGACGGCGACATCCTCGACTTACGCAACGGGCCTGTGGGGGCCGTCAAGATAACGGTAGGATCGTTATTCGGTGAAGTCTCGGGCGTGGTGAGCGATTCGAACGGCCCGGCCGCGGCCGTCCCCGTGATGCTGATATCCGACCGCGGCCCAATGGCCGTCGTCTCCGGTCTCGACGGCGCCTACAAGTTTCCCGCTGTCGCTCCGGGTAAGTACAAGTTGGCTGCTATGGAGAACGGCGTCCCGTTTCAATTCCAAGCCGTCCGGGACATGGAAGACTATGCCGACATCGGCGAGAGCATCGAAGTCCATCCCGGCGACAAACTGACGGTAGCGCTGAAGAAGCAGACTTCCGCCGTCAAGTAGCATTTAGGGCGCAGCCAGCTCGAACTTCGCCGCATTGAGGCGCTCGAGGTACGGCTTGTCCACATACAACCGCTCCACAATCAGCGACGCCACCAGCCATTCCCGCACCGCCCAGAAGAGTAGGCCATAACTCGCTCGCTGGCGAAAGCGGCGGCGGCGACACTGCGGCCGGTGATATCGTGCTCCGCCAGGATTCCCCACCTTCCGAAACCGAGGCGGATATACGGTCCACCCAGTCGCCGCTCTCACTGCTGGCCCGTCCTTTCATTTCCTCCGGGGCCGACAGCGACGGCCTCGGCACACGGGTGTTCTCTCCGGTTACCGTCGCGGTAAAGCGCAAGCCCTTGCCTAACTAACTCGGTGGCGTTGCGGTACAACCGCTCCGGTTCATCCATAGAGTCCAGCCTGCTTCAGACGGTTCATATTCCCCGCCTGGAGGCTCTGCGCTTTTTCAACCCTTCTGCCGTAAGGATTCAGCAGGCCGGCTCCCTGGGGGCAGATGTGGCAGGCGTTCGTCGCGGATCTCATGCCGGTGACCATGCCGTTCACCGGGACGGTAACGTGAATGTCGTGAACCAGCAGTTGATTGCCGGATGCCGATACATCCGCCACGCCGTGATGGACGTTCAGTTACCCTTGATTTCCACGCCCGTCACATTGGTAGTCGCTCGTGAGGACGCTGTGTTCGATTGAATCCCTGCGCCATCAATTCCATTGCCACGATCGACGCACACACAAACTCTACATGATTCCCTCCCGAATGGTTGGATATGCTGAATACTGCACTGGCCGCCTGCCCACGGTGGCCAGTGCCCCTGAATGCGCCGACGTTTACAGTCTCTTCGCGGTCTGCGTCACGCAGCCGGTGGAGATCAGAGTGTTGTTCGCGTCGTAATCCTGAATGGTGGCCGCGACCATGAACGAGTTGCCGTCGCTGCTCAGCGTGATGGTGTTGATGGCTTTCGCGATGGAAGCGAAGCTGCCGTCGGCGTTGTAGCGGAAGAAGAAGTAGTTCGCGCCGTAGCGCTGCAATTCCTGGTTGTACCAATAGCCGAGGCTGGATCCGCGCGTGCCGATGCTGGTGGTTTCGGAGAACGCGCCGTCGGGTTGGTACATCTGCACGGAATGCACGTTGCGGATCGACGCGCCGGTCTGGCAGTTCACTACGGTGACGGCGACGTCCCAAATCCCGACGATGGGAGCGGGGGCGCTACCCCTTTGCGCCTGGGTCCTGGCGGCTTCAGCCGGCTGCGCGAAAGCAGCCGTAGCAGCAAGCGCGGAAAGCACGAGAACGCGGATTAAATTCGTTTTCATTTCGTCATCTCCTCCAAGTGGCTTTGTTAGGCAGCGCCCGTTACCCGCACCTGCCTTCGTCCCTATTGCGCAGTTCGGAGATGAAAACTGGCATGGCCCGAAAGGTTTTTTTATATAATGCTTAGCAATTCTCAAGGAGGGTACGAACATGGCCGAGAGTGGAAACGACGACGTCACGATTCAAGTAGCACCGCCGCAATCCGGTGAGGGATCTCCTTTGCCGGACAGTCTTCGACATAATCTGGAAACTACGTTCGGCGCCGATTTTTCGTCGGTGCGTGTGCATGAAGGGCACGGAGCGACGCTGCTGGGCGCGCAGGCTTACACGCAAGGCAGCGATATCCATTTCGCCCCTGGCCTGTATCAGCCGTATACCCCAGAGGGCGAGCACCTGTTGGGGCACGAGTTGACGCACGTGGTGCAGCAAAGAGAGGGGCGAGTGCTGGCCCCGGGCCTCGTCTCCAGCGACTCCGGAAGACCATAGATCACCCAATCCAAATGGACGCAGAACGCTGGCGCCGAGTCGAGCAGTTGTTCCACAGCGCTCTCGAACACGACGCCCCGGCGCGGCAGGCTTTTTTGGACCGCGCCTGCTCCGATGCGGATCTGCGGCGCGACGTGCTCGCGCTTCTGGAGCAATCGCCGGACGGACTGCTCGACCGGCCGGCCGCCGCGCTGGTGGCCGGTGCGTTGTTAGGTCCGTACCGGATCCTGGCGCCGATCGGCGCAGGAGGCATGGGCACCGTTTACAAGGCCCTGGATACGCGGCTCGACCGCACGGTGGCGATCAAATTCTCGAACGCCCGATTTAGCGAGCGATTCGAGCGGGAGGCCCGCGCGATCGCCGCGCTGAATCATCCGCATATCTGCACGCTGTACGATGCCGGCCCGAACTACCTGGTCATGGAGTACGTGGAAGGTAAAACGCTGTCCGGTCCCATGCCGGTCGAGCAGGCGATCGCGCTAGCCGGCCAGTTGCTCGATGCGCTGGATGCCGCGCACCGCAAGAGCATCGTGCATCGCGATCTGAAGCCCGCCAACATACTGGTGACCAAGTCCGGCGTGAAGGTGCTCGACTTCGGGCTCGCCAAGATGCAGGCGGCAGCAGCGGCCGGCAGTCAGACGCTCACGGAGAAGGGCTCGATCTCCGGCACGCTGCAGTATATGTCTCCGGAACAGGTGGAAGGCAAGGACACGGATACGCGCACCGACATCTTTTCCTTCGGCCTGGTGTTCTACGAGATGCTCACCGGACGGCGGCCGTTCGAAGGCGACAGCGCGGCGCGCGTGATGGCCGGCATTCTGGAGCGCGAGCCCACACCGATGGGGAATGCCGCGCCGCCCGGCCTGGAGCGGATCGTGCGGCGATGCCTGGCCAAGGATCCCGCCGATCGATGGCAATCCGTACGGGATTTGAAGATCGCGATCGAATGGTCCACGCCGAGCGAAGCGAGGCAGACGCGGACGCCTGCGAATCGATCTGTTCGGTGGATCGCAGCCGCGGGCATTGCGGCAGCCGCTCTGCTGGCGGCTTTCGTATACCGGCCCGGCCCGCCTGCCGCGGAGACATCGCGCTTCACGATCGCGCCACCAACGGGCGCAGCGGTTGACCGCGCGATGGAATACACGATGCTGCCGCTGGCAGTCTCTCCCGATGGCCGGCACCTGGCGTTCACCGGCTTCTATGAGGGAAGCCTCTGGCTCTGGGTACGGCCGCTGGCCTCCGAACAGGCCGTGCGGCTCGACAATACCCGGGGTGCGGCCATGCCGTTCTGGTCGCCCGACTCGCAACAAATCGCATTCTTCGCGCCCTTGCCGGTAGAGTCGGCGAAGCGGACCTGGCAACTCAAGCGCATTCCGGCTGGCGGCGGCTCACCCGAACTCATCTGCGACACCCGCAATGCGGACGGCGGAACCTGGAACCGCGACGGCACCATCCTGTTCGCCGGCGGCAACTCGCCCGTTTACCGCGTCGCCGCGTCCGGAGGCCAGCCGGCCGCAGTCACAGCACTCGATGCCGCGCACGGCGAGACGTCGCATTCCATGCCGGAGTTCCTACCCGACGGCCGCCATTTTCTCTTTTGGGCAAATAATAGCGACACCGAAAAACGCGCGATTTGGGCCGGCTCGCTGGATACGCCGGACCGGCACATGGTGGTCCTCAACGACGGAATGCCGGGCTTCGCTGCTCCCGACCGCATGCTGTTCAGCCGCGACGGCACGCTGTATGCGCAGCGCCTCGACATGAAGCGCTTCCAACTGCTCAGCAAGCCCGTCCGCATAGGCGAGAATGTGCACAACCTCCGCCGCGCCTTCTCGGCTTCCGCTAACGGCGTCCTGGTCTACCGGGAGACAGGACCGAGCGCCGCTCAGGGAAGTGAATTGGTCTGGTACAGCCGTCAGGGCAAGCGGCTCGGCGCGATAGGGGAGAGAATGCCTTACCGCGAGGTGCGCCTCTCGCCCAACGAACGCTACGTGGCGCTGGATGCCGTGATGAACAAAGGCACCAGCATATTCCTGCTGGACCTGCAGACCAATGTGACGTCGCGCCTCTCGTCCAACGAGCGAAACGATGATGACCCGGTCTGGTCGCCCGATTCGCGCTCGATCGTATATGTCAACCACTCCGGCGGCCCGGATACAGACGAGCCGGCCAGCCTCTGGCAACTCAAATTGGGTGAGCCCGCTCCGAAGAAGTTACTGGAAGAGCGGGGTACCTGGGTAACGCCGGCGGATTGGTCGCCGCACGGAGAATTCCTCGTTCTTTTTCGCAAGAATCGGTCCATCCATACATTTCCGCTCGATACCAGCCACAATCCCGCGAAGCTTCTGGAGGTGGACCCGCCTACTTTTGTGGATGAAGCCCACCTCTCACCCGACGGTCGCTGGATCGCGTATCAGGCGAGGGAATCCGGCACTTGGCGCGTCTTCGTCGCGGCCTTCCCCTCCATGAGTGGAAAGAAGCAGGTTTCGGGGGAGAATGCCTGCATTCCTTTCTGGAGAAAGGACGGCAGGGAGCTCTTCTATATGTCGTCCACCGGGCGGATGATGTCCGTCGCGGTGAAGCCAGGAGCGGAGTTGGATGTGTCCGCTCCCGTGGTGCTGTTCCAGGGTCCGAGCAATCCGCTCGCAGCGTTCGACTGGTACGCCCCCTCCGGCGACGGCCAGAAATTCCTGATCATCGAGCCCTCCGTGCCCGTGGCCCAGGATCTGCATGTCGTCCTGCATTGGGATGCGGGGATGGGGAGGTAACGCTCCCTTAGGTCGCGGCTCCGATAACCGAACCTTCGCAGTTCATCAGACTTCAAGCCGGAATGTCGTTTGTTTTGAACAGAGGCACTTCAAAGGTCTCCACTACATTTTAGCGTGGCATGATCAGACGGCGGCCATCAGTAGTCGGAAACGATACGTCCAGCATTTGGATGCCGGCCAGTTTCTCCGGCATCGCTCGTGGCGTCAATCCGGGAGCATGCATCCGCAGTCGATGCCTCAGCGTCACCGTCAGGCAGTAAGGGAGAAAGGCCACCAGGATGTGTGCGTCCACCCTGTGCTCCAGTTCATGATGGATCGGCCGGATGCCCAAATCGCTTTTCAGGCATTTGAACGCCGCTTCGATCTGCGTCAGTTGCACGTAGCGATCCCACAACACAGCCGGATCTTCCGCCACCAGGTTCGTGCGCAATGGCGGCGCCAGTGGCTGTTCGAAACCCATCGCGCAGCACTCGAAATACGCTGGACGGGTTGACAGCCACGATATCGCTGTCGATCATCATATAGCTCAACCGCCGGTAGCCTTCCAGCGGGCCGGCCAGGCTTGACCTTCTCCGTCTCCTCCATGGGATCGTTCACCGATCCGGCGAATGACGGTCTCTTTCGAGAGATCCTGAGAATCTACACGTTGGCGTTGATCTGAAGAACCGGGGGCAGCGGGTCCAGGGGGACCCGCGCAGACCAGGGTGCGGACCAGGGTCTACGAAGACGGACCACGCGGTCCGCCTCCGCCGCGCGCACGTGGTCGCTTACGCGCGGAAACGCGATTAGAGCGCCAAGGCGCGCGAGCGTCCGTGAAATGGCATGACGCCTACTGTATCGTGGTCCGGCATTTGTTTAACCTACCGGCCGAGCTGACGGCCGGCCGGGCACGCTCATCTTCGTACAGGCTCAACAGGACACTGAGAAACGATGGCCTGTTCCACTTTGCTGTAGGCTTTTGAGCATGGGCTCCATTCCGTGGAAACGAACGGTGGTTGCGCTGCTGATTTTCGGGGCTAGCTTCGGATATGTAGAAGCGGCCGTGGTGGCGTATTTGCGGCTGCTGCACGAACCTGCGCGGCAGCGGTTTTATCCGGGGCGGGGGGCGGGCGAGCCCTTCCCATTACTTACCATGGAACAATTGAAGGCTTCGGGTCCCGAGCAGCGGCAACTGCTGGCGATCGAGCTCGGGCGGGAAGCGGCGACGATCCTTATGCTGGCGGCGGTCGGCCTGGCGGTGGCGCGAAATGCGGGGCAGTGGGCGGCCGCGTTTGTGATTGCCTTTGGCGCCTGGGATATCGCGTTCTACGCGTTCTTGAAGTTGCTGTTGGGATGGCCGGCGTCGCTGTTCACCTGGGACATTCTGTTCCTGATTCCGGTGCCATGGACAGGGCCGGTGCTGGCTCCAGCGCTGGTGTCGGCGGCAATGATCGGGGCGGGAGTCTGGCACCTGCGGAGTGAAGCACGATCGGAGCCGGTAGCGATCGGCCGGGGACACTGGATGGGAATTATCGGCGGAGCACTGGTGATTGTGTGGGCGTTCGCGATGGACTACCAGGCGATCATGGCGGGCGGAAGGCCCCGTGCGTTCCATTGGGGCGTGTTCGGGACGGGGATGATTCTCGGCGTGGGGGGTTATGTCGCGGCGGTGCGGCGGCGGAGTTGAAAGGCAGCGGCCGAGCTCGCGCTCCACAACCGGCGACAAGATCGCCGGTGTTACTGAAAAGCGTACGGAATGTCCAAAGTCGAGGGCCGAGCTCCGCTCGGCGGGCAGACTAAAGCGCGGTTAAAGCGTGCCCCACTCGGCACGCCGCTATTGGCGGGGCGCCTGAAAGGCACGTTTGGAGCGATCCGGAGGGGCTGTGTAGCTGATGCGCGGCTGCGAACCGTCGATTTGGCTGAGATCTCCCGGCCTGAGGATCGGGCCTTTTCGCCGGCGGGCACATTCCCATCTGACGACGAGCGCCAAGGTGACCATCAGGGCGACATAGCAGATCAGGGTTGCGGAGACGGGCATGTGATGTACTCCCAGTACGAAGCTTAGGCCGATGTTCCGCAATGCACAAGGTCGACATTGGTTTCCTGCATAAGGACAGTCCACCGTGGTTAACGGCGGATCCTCTGCAGAAGGGCCAAGGCCACACCGCCGAGAATGGCGGCCGAGGCCAATGCCAATCTCCACGTGAAGCGCTCGCCGAGCAGGATCACGCCCGCGGTGGCGGCAAGGACGGGCACGGTCAACTGCACGATGGCAGCGAGACTGGTACGCAAGCCTCTCAATGTGAAGTACCAGAGCGCGTAGCCTAAACCGGAGGTGACCGCGCCGGAGGCGGCGGCCAAGCCGATGCCGAACCAACTCGCGTGAACATGGCCGAGCCGCCAGATTACTCCGAGCGCTCCCGCCGCAAGGGGCGCCGCCCGGGTGAAGTTGCCGGCGGTGGCTGCGATCGGCGAACGGACGTCCCGGGCTGCGAGCGAGTAATAACCCCAAGCCGCGCCCGATACGAGCATCAGGCCCACACCAATCGTAGAGGGCGCGGTCATGCCCGGCGAAACGAGATACACCAAGCCGCCAAACGCCACGATGAGGCCGATCCATTCGGCCGGCCGCGGCCGCTCACCACGCGCGATCCCGATGCCAAGCATCGTCATCTGTACGGCGGCGAACATGATGAGTGCGCCGGCGCCCGCGTTGAGCGACAGGTAGGCAAAGGAGAAAGTGAATGCATAGGTGAACAGGGCGACGGCGGCTCGCAGCGAACCGTGTCCGCGTGCCGCGGCGATGCCTTCCGGACGGAAGTTCATCAGCAGCAAGAGGGCGGCGGATCCGGCAACGATCCTGACAGCAGTGAAGCCGGCGGCATCGATTTCGCCGGCTCGCAACGCAAAGCGGGCCAGCAGGGAGTTGGCCGCGAAGAACGTCATAGTTACGGACGTCAGGAGCAGGGTGCGAACGGAGGGAGCGGCCTGGTTGATCCTCGGCTGTGGAGATGCCAACTGTCTAGCCTATCAGCAGCGGCAGTAGAATGACACTTGCCGGATGATTCATCTTGGAGATGCCAGAATTCGCGACGGCGTGGTGCAGCGGCTCGGATCGCTGCAGGCGGAATCGGTCCGCCGACCCGGCCAGCGGCGCTTTCCAAAGGACGGTAGTGAAATGGGACGCACTGTACCTGCCGGCGCGCTGGCCCAAGGGCGTTCCGACGCGGCCCGAAGTGGAGCAGGCGCAGGTGGCAGGCCGCCGCGCGCGTTCGACGTCGACTGCGCCGCTCTGGTCACCTGCATCGAGCGTTTCTGCGATCCGAAGCAGTTACTCGATGGACGGTCGCATTCGGGGCCTGACTTGGCCGTTCTATAATCGTTCCGTGCCGGAAACCAACAACCTTGTGGTCGCCGCGGCGACTACCACTGCGAAACTTCAGGACGGAGTCATCGCGGCCACGGAAATTGCGCCCGTTCGTGAACCGGGCTGCACGGTCTTCGTACATTACAACGGGCCGACCGACCAGTTGAGCGGGATGTGCGCCGGAATGGCGACACTCGATCCGGGCGCCAGTCCGCACCCGCCGCACCGGCATCCGGAAGAGGAAATTCTGATCGTCGCCGACGGCAGCGGAATTATCGAGTGCGACGGCAAGGTGACCCAGGTAGGGCCGGGGGCGATGATGTACTGCGCGGGGAATACGCTGCACGGCATCACCAACACCGGGTCGACGCAGATGACGTTTTATTGGTCGAAGTGGCTGGCCCAAGGGATTCCGGCTTAACTGCGATGAGCCTTGCCCATCTCACACTGCCGACGCGCGCCGTGCAACGCACCGCCGAATTTCTCGAGCGAACGCTGGGGTTGACGCGCGATCCGGCTCCGGGCAATTCGCCGGTGGATACCGTGTGGCTGGCGACAGGCGGCGGCCAGCAGATCCACATCGTCTACGTCGAGGGCTTCGAGGCGTCGCCATTCGAGGGCGAGTTCGGACGTCACATTGCGGTCTTCCATCCGGCGCAGGAGATCGCCGAACTGAAAGAGCGGCTGGGGGGAGCGGGAGCGGAAGTCATGCAACCGCTGCGTGCCGGTCCGCACGAGCGCTTCTTCTTTCGCGAGCCGGTAAACGGGTATGTCTTCGAGGTGATCGCGGAGAAGTAAGAGCGTGAAAGAACCGACGAGCAGGCGAAAGCGCCTGCCCCACTTTGCCAAACGTGACAAAGCATCCAGGCGCCTGCAACAGATTGCGGAGCGCGCCCGTCGAATGCGTAGGCGCTTATGGCGGGCTTATCGGTGGGTCAGTGGATCTTCGGGCATGCGAAGGAACCCGAGGCGGCAGTCGAAACATTACTGTCGCGGATGCGGCTGCGGCTCTATCCCGAAACGCTGCCGGTGCTCGCATCCTGCTGGCTGAAAACGATTTGCTCCGGCGGTCACAATCGGGTCTGGTGGCTGCAATTGAAAGAGAGTATGGAGCGGGCACTTCGGGAGGAACGCCTCGAAACGTTCGCGCACGACGTTCTCCTGAGCACGCTGAATTGGACGGAACACAACGTTCTTAGCCACGGCGAACCGCCTGCCGCGCGACGACATCTGGAGCCGCCCTATCGAGCACTCGCGCCGGAACGTCTGGTCACGTACATCGGCCGATTGTTGAACGAGTGGCTGCCGGCGGAAGTGGCGCGTATGTTGACGGAGGAAGAGGGCGAATCGCCGGACGACGGTATCCCGGCGCTCGCGGTCGCCCGGGCGCTCGACCGGCTGCTAGTGCGTGAGCGGCTCTCGCCGGAAACGCTGGAAATGTTTTTGGCCCAGGGACTGCTTTCGCCGAGGCTTGTTTATCCTGCCGACGTCGAGATCCTGCATGACGTCGTGCTGGCACTTCTCGGGCGGGATTCGGCCCCCACGCTGCCCGTCCTGCCTGCCGTGCTCCTGGGCGCGACCGACGGCTCGGCTCTGCCGGCTGAATACGACGAAGCGCTTCGCCACGCTACTTACGAGCAATCGGAAGGGCGCGACGAGCTCCACGTGCCCATTTCGGAGGAGGACGCGCTGCGGATTCTGAGCCACGATCCGGTGCGCATCGGGTCAGTGGTCGTGACGATGGACGGCCGGGCGTGGCAGCCGTGGAGACTGCAGCGCGGAGAGCGGAACCTCATCATCTACGCGCCAGCAGACCGGCTTCGCATCGATTGCACGGCAGACCATGCGAAGTTGACGGTGCCATGGCCGGAGATGCCGTCGTCGTGGCCGGGGGCTGGTCCCAGTCCAGGTCCGTTCGAGCTGTTCGGGCGTGAGTGGCGGGAGTCGAGTTGGGATATGGACGGGGAAGCGACGAGCCTGCATCTGACCTTTTCGCGGGTGCTGCCGATTCCCGAAGCTCCGGTGCGAGAGAGCGGCGACGGACGCCTGCATCCCGCATACGTGGACATGGGCTGGTCTGAGTTGGAGCGCGCGCTCGGCGAAGCGGCGGCGCGGCGCAGCCGGGATCCGATCGAGCAGATGCGGCGCGCCGAGTTGATCCCATTAGGGCGTGCGCTCTTCGGTTTTGCCGAATGCGTGCAGAGCAACTGGCGGTGGAATTCGAAGCAGATCGAGACGCAACTCAGGGCGGTCCGCTACCACGAGTCGGCGCTCATGCCGGCTTACGGCCGCGTTCCGTGGAGGATTGTCCCCATGCCGGTTCAGGCGAGTCTGGCAAAGCGGCACCTGAAACCGGGATCGATGGACTTGCTGGCCGAGATCTTCAACGAAGTTCCGAGAATATTCGGAAGCAGCACGAAGCGCCGTCCGTCGGAACCGCCGCAAGCGGCATAGCGCTACACCTTTTCCGGCTCGAAGATCATGATGGTGACGCCCGCCTGGGCGAAATTGGCGAGGTCGGCGGCAGTTGCCTGCCCTTCCGGAGACGTCAGTGCTGCGTCGATGGCGGCGAGATTGGCGAATTCCAACGCCGCTACCAGATACGGCGCAGTTCCGGCTATCGCGCGCGGAGTGTGGGCGCTGACGGTGTAAGCAAGCAAGCCTGGTAACCTTTTGGCAATGGGGACGTGGATGGCGCGGTAGTAGGAATCGAAAGCTTCCGGGCTGGAAGGCGTGTTATAGAGCACGAGGACTTGAGCCATGGCGTCATTCATTCTAGCCCAGGAAGTTGGCCGGGAGGCGTTGGTACGGTGAAGCCTCCCGGCCATGTAGTGCGGTATTACTGGCCTTCCGAACCGTGGAGCTTCACCATCTTGTTGTAGAGCCCAAGGATCAGAAATGTAGGCGCCCACTGGCCGACGAAGTTGGCCCTTTTCGTATTTCCTCCGAGCGCGAATGCCAGCGAGCCCCCGATCGAGGCGAGCGCTGCCCATAAGAAGAAGTCGGAGGGGAGTTTGGCCGTTTGCTGTTCAATGGTGCGCGCAACCGCGCCCTCCCGATGTTCACTTCTCGGCCCGGTTTTCGGTTCACGTTGCAAAATATCTTGCATGATATTACTCCTGTGCTTTCCTATTGCGGATCGCAGCCTTTCTCAAGCAGACATGATTCCAGTAAGGCGGTGCGTACAAACGGGGGTTACGTCAGAAGGCTCGCACGCCGTTAGTCCTGGGGCTCGGGGGCTTCGGCCAACCAACATGGCGCGGATCCGTTGGATGTGGACCTCGGCCGCGTTCACCTGCTCCATGTACTTCTTCCTGGTTGCCGCAAACGTCTCTGTCTTTGCCAGGTTGTTGAGCAGGTTCTTGCGTTCCTTGAACATGCGCATCGAAACCCAAAGCGTCTCCTCGATTTTTTCGGTCTGGCTGGTGAGCAGCGCCTTGGCAGCAAACGAGTTGCCGGTGTGACAGCGGTAGCGGGTCAAGCCTGAGCGCTCATCTGTCACAGAACCCCGCCGCAGTTCGGGCAGTTGTAGGAAACCTGATCGCCCGGACCATTTACCTGCGCTACGTCGCTCAACACGCGTTCGGCAATCGTGGCCTCGACGCGGACCGCGTAGGGAACCGGCTTGGCTTTGCCCGCGGGCTGCCTGGCATACTTTTCGAGCAGCACGGCGATTTCGGAAATTCGGGCGCAATGGCTCACATCCAGATTGTTGAGCGCGCTCTGCGGCATTTCCGGATACGGCGCCTCCTTCGGATCCTGAACCATGGTGACGCCTCCGCACACGACGTGAGGTCCGTGCGTGGACGCGGCGGAGCGGAACAAGGGATCGATGCCCGGGCGGTAGCGGTTCTCCCGGGCGCCCTTGGTAACGAGAACATGGTCCTTCTTCACCGGGAGATGATGATCGGCAGGACTAATGTAGATTCTGCCGGTCTGAAATTGTCCTCCGTTGGTGGCCATCGAGCAATGAAAGGACCGGTCTTTCCCAGTCTCTCCAGCAGAGCGACGCCCGTGTTCTCAGGGGCCATGTGCTAAACCACGAACACTGTGGACGGAAGATCGCTGGGCAACTGGCTCACGAGGGAATCCAAAGCTTCCAGGCCGCCCGCCGATGTTCCAATTACAATGATGTTATGACCTTTAGGTATCACGGACCTGTTGCGCATGTCTCTCATATTATGCCCACCGGACTCAATCGCATGTCTGCGACTTTCGTAAGTGGCATACATATGCCGAATAATCATGGATTCCGGCGGCGCGGTCCGGGTGTACCCTATTGCTTATGGCGGGCCGCGCACCTGTTCTCGATGTTCATCAGATTCTGATCAATCACCAACTCGCGATTCGAGGCGCGAGGCGGCCGCGGCGGGCGGATGAGAACCGGGCCATGACGGAGCTGATCGCCGCCATGGCTGCAAATTCAGAAGCCGTCCTTTCGACGGTGACGAAACTTGCGCTACGGCTGTGCAATGCCGGGTCCACGGGCATCAGCCTTCTGGAAGAGCCCCCGGACGGCGAAGCGGTGTTCCGATGGGCTGCCCTTGCGGGCGCGTTCGAGAGCTTCGTAGGCGGGCACACGCCAAAGAATTGGAGCCCTTGCGGCTTGTGTCTGCAACACGGCGAACCGGTATTGCTATCGTATCCGGGCCGCGTCTTCACGTACTTCGAAGCAGCCCAGCCTGCCATTGTGGAAGGCCTGGTGGTGCCGATCTCGTACGCCGGCGAGGATCTGGGAACGCTGTGGATCGTCTCGCATACAGAGCAGCGGAAGTTCGACCACGAGGACGTGCGGATCATGAGCAATCTGGCCAACGCCACCGCCGTGGCCTTGCACATGCAGCGCTCGCGCAATTCGTAGAATAGAGCGGATGGCATTTCGCGCTCTGGGTTATGTCTTTGTTGCCGTCTGCATTGCGCAGGCGGACCAGGTGCCGAGGATTCCCGTTCCCGCAGGCCGGTTCGGCATCGGCCGCGTGGGATACGACTGGATCGATGCGTCCCGCAAGACACCCCGTGAGTTGATGGTCTATTTCTGGTATCCCACGCCGGACAAATCCGCCAAAGGCTCGTATTGGGCCGGAGCGCGGCAGATGGACTCGAATCCTGAAACACGGGCTCCCATGGCGCGCGAATTCGGCGATAAGTGGCCGTCCATGGTGTCGGGGGCGATTTTCTCGCATGCCGCGGAAGGCGTACCGGCCGCGAAGAGTTCACGGCTATTTCCGGTGGTTATCTTTTCACATGGACTTGGCAGCACGGGTTTCAATTACACGTGCCTGATCGAGGACTTAGTAAGTCGGGGATATGTGGTTGCGGCTATCGAGCACACTTATGTCGCGAAGGCGGTTTGGTTTCCCGACGGACGAGTGGTGGCGCGGGACAAAGAAAGGGCGGAGGATCTCATTGAGGAGGGCGCCGCCGATGTGCGATTCGTGCTCGATCGACTGGGTCGAGTGAATCGTGACGGGAAGAGGTTTCTGCTCGCCGGAAGAGTCGATCTGACGCAGGTGGCCGCTATGGGCCACTCGGCGGGGGCGGAATTCGCGGCGCGGGCATGCCAGCTCGACGGCCGGTTCAAGGCGTGCGTCGATCTGGACGGCGGCATGGTTCCGGTGTCGGCGCTTCCGATTGCTCCTGACGGCGCGAAGCTGAAGCAGCCGCTGCTTTTCCTGGAGGCCTATCACGATCCGGAAAAGGGAATGGGGGCAACGCACGCGCAGGTGTTGGAGTATCTGAAAAAGAAGGACGAGCAATTGCGGGGGTTGCCATCGGGCAGCTACGCTGTCGTCCTGAAATCGCCGGATATCGCGCATCCCAGCTTCAGCGATGTTCCGCTGCTATTTGCGGGACAGAACGGGTATCCGGAGCTAAACCGGGTCCTGCACAATCTGGATCTGATCGAGACGTTCACGCGCGAGTTCCTGGGGAAATATCTGAAACACGAAAAGGCTCCGCTGCTGGACGGAAGCCAGCAACTGGCGGAAGCGACGGTCGAGCCACTCCCATCCGCGGGCGGCGATTACGATCGGGAGTAGACCTCCGGCAGGCAGGCCGGGGTGTCCTGTCCGGCGGTGCCGGCTTTCTTCGCTTGGATGCAACGACGCAACTCGTCCGCGTGCGGTAGCGCGCCGAGAAGGGTGAGCGTTGCGAACATCGCAATGATATTGGAGACCGGGACGGACGGATGCTGCAGCCGGATTTGGAAGCGAGGCCGTTCGCTGCCGCGGCCGAACAG
>Ga0207695_10004347_pt1 | contig 19403 bp, 15 predicted proteins | sample KBSC54metaG_FD_184354 | JGI IMG/M metagenome (GOLD analysis project Ga0207695, IMG submission 184354) | Corn rhizosphere microbial communities from Kellogg Biological Station, Michigan, USA - KBS C5-4 metaG (SPAdes) (version 2) | ecosystem: Host-associated > Plants > Roots > Rhizosphere > Soil... | reverse complement strand
CATTTCCGCAACAAGGACGACATCATCAACAGCATCTTCGCGCAGTTCGAGCAGCAGATCGAACGGCGGCTGCGCTTTCCCGAAGATCATCGTCCGACGATCGACGAAACCTGGTCGTACCTGCAGTACATGGCCGATTTCATGTGGACCTACCGGTTCCTGTATCGCGACCTCAACGACCTGCTCGCCCGCAACCGCACGCTCGAGACGCACTTCAAGCAGATCATCAGCCACAAGGTGCGCTTCGCGCGCGAGATGTGCGAGCTGCTCGTGTCCGACGCCGAGATGGTCGCGACGCCCGCCGAGATCGAAGTCATCGCCACCAACATGGCCGTCATTTCGACGTACTGGCTGTCGTATCAGTACGTGATGCATCCGCGCAAGTACAACGACCAGGACGCGATTCGCGAGGAACTGCACCAGGTCAGCATGCACGTGATCTCCGTGATGGCGCCGTACCTGCGCGGCCGTTCGCGCCAGCTGTTCGACGACCTGGTCTCCGGCAAGCTGCCGAAGCGCCAGTTCACCGACTACCTGCCGCCGCGCGACGGGTCGCCGCGCCCCGCCGGCGGGCCGGTCGCCGTTGGGCAGGCCCCCGCCAAGGATTCCAAGCAATGAAGGCAGTCTGCGTTTACTGCGGCTCGTCGTCCGGCGTGCGGCCCGTCTATGCCGACGCCGCGCGCGCATTCGGCCGCGCGCTCGTCGGTGCGGGCCTGACGCTCGTATACGGCGGCGGCCGTGTCGGCCTGATGGGCGTGATCGCCGACGAAGTGATGGCGGCCGGCGGCCGCGCGGTCGGCGTGATCCCCGAACTGCTCGTCGACAAGGAAGTCGGCCATACGGGGCTGTCGGAACTGCACGTCGTGCCCGACATGCACCACCGCAAGAAAATGATGGCCGACCTCTCGGACGCGTTCGTCGCGATGCCCGGCGGCGCCGGCACGCTCGAGGAGCTCTTCGAGGTCTACACGTGGGCGCAGCTCGGCTATCACCGCAAGCCCGTCGCGCTCTACAACATCGATTCGTTCTACGATCCGCTGATCGCGCTGCTGCGTCATACGGTCGACGAGGGTTTCATGCGCCCGGCCTATTTCGACGCGCTGTGCGTCGATTCGGAACCGGTCGAACTGATCGAGCGGCTGCGCCGCTATCAACCGCCCGCCCGCGACAAGTGGGCGCCCGACGCAGCGAAGTAACCATCCCCGGGAGCCGCACGCGATGACCGCACCGTCCGGCCGCAAGGCCGTCCTCGTCACCGGCGCGAGCCGCGGCATCGGCCGCGCGACCGCCGTGCTCGCGGCCGAACGCGGCTGGGACGTCGGCATCAACTACGCGCGCGACGCGGCGGCAGCCGAACGCACCGCGCAGGCCGTCCGCGATGCGGGCGGCCGTGCGTGCGTCGTCGCGGGCGACGTCGCGAACGAAGCCGACGTCGTCACGATGTTCGACACCGTCGCGGCCGCGTTCGGACGCCTCGACGCGCTCGTCAACAACGCGGGCATCGTTGCGCCGTCGATGCCGCTCGCCGACATGCCGGCCGACCGGCTGCGGCGGATGTTCGACACCAACGTGCTCGGCGCGTACCTGTGCGCGCGCGAAGCCGCGCGCCGGCTGTCCACCGACCGCGGCGGCCAGGGCGGCGCGATCGTCAACGTCTCGTCGATCGCCTCGCGGCTCGGCTCGCCGAACGAATACGTCGACTACGCGGGCTCGAAAGGCGCGGTCGATTCGCTGACGATCGGTCTTGCAAAGGAACTCGGCCCGCACGGCGTGCGCGTCAACGCGGTGCGCCCCGGCCTGATCGAGACCGAAATCCACGCGAGCGGCGGCCAGCCGGGCCGTGCTGCCCGCCTCGGCGCGCAGACGCCGCTCGGCCGCGCGGGCGAAGCGCACGAAATCGCCGAAGCGATCGTCTGGCTGCTCGGCGACGCGGCGTCCTACACGACGGGCGCCCTGCTCGACGTCGGCGGCGGCCGGTAACCGCACGCGCGGCACATCAAAACCGTCACCCGAAGCGACCTGTCGTCACGGCGCCACAAATCTCCACAATTTCGTGACGGTTTCAGTAAACATTCGTAACAGTTCCGTGATTTACTAGCGGCCAGCCAGACAGGCGCCGTAAACGCCTGTTTTCTTGCCACCATGATGTGGCCCTTATCGGTCCGGCCCATGTCGCCGAACCGGCTCGACTCGACCCGAGATCTTTTCCATGCCTGGAACCGCAGCGCCCGGCCGGCGACGCACGTCGGTGCCCGCTCCGGCCCCGCACACCCGCTCAACCGCCGACGCCGACCTTACCGCGACGCTTGAAGCCGCCGGCACGCCCGTCATGGCCGCGACCGCCGCGACCAGCACCGCGCGCGACCGCTCGCTCCTGCTCGGCTGGCGCGCGTGGCTGCTCGCCGCTGCGCTGGTCTGCGCGTATGTGCTGCCCGGCGTGCTCGGCCACGATCCGTGGAAACAGGACGAAACCTACACGTTCGGCATCATCCAGCACATGCTCGAGACCGGCGATTTCGTCGTGCCGACCAATGCCGGCCTGCCATTCATGGAAAAACCGCCGCTTTACGCGTGGGTCGCGACCAGCCTCGCGTGGCTGCTGCAGCGCGTGATGCCGCTGCACGACGCGGCACGGCTCGCGAGCGCGCTGTTCGCCGTACTCGCGTTCGGCTTCATCGCGCGCGCGGCGCGCATCGCCAACCGCGCGGACAACTGGTTCGACCTGCGTGTGATCGGTCCCGTCGTGCTGAGCGCGGGCACGCTCGTCGTCATCAAGCACATGCACGACATGATGACGGACGTCGCGCTGTTCGCCGGCACGGCAATGGGCTTCTGCGGGCTGCTCGAACTCGTGATGCGGCACGTCGCGCACGCGCAGCAGATGCGGCACGGGCTGCCGGTCCGGCCGTCGGGCCGCTGGGCCGCGCCGATCTTCGGCGCGGGCGTCGGCATCGCGCTGATGGCGAAGGGGCTGTTCGTGCCGCTCGTGTTCGCGGCCACGCTCGTCGGCGCGCTGGTGCTGTACCCGGCCTGCCGCACCCGCTCGTTCGCGCGCGCACTCGGCGTCGCCGCGCTCGTGTTCGCGCCGTTCGCGCTAATCTGGCCGACCGCGCTGTTCCTGCGTTCCGAGACGCTGTTCATGACGTGGTTCTGGGACAACAACGTCGGCCGCTTCTTCGGCTTCTCCGTCCCCGAACTCGGCGCGGAAAACGACAAGCCCTTCTTCATCCTGCGTGCATTCCTGCTCGTCGGCTTCCCGGTCGCGCCGCTCGCGATCGTCGCGCTCGCGCGCGGTGCGTGGCGCGACTGGCGCACGCCGCGCATCGCGTTGCCCGTGCTGTTCGCCGGCGTCGGGCTCGTGGTGCTGCAGGTGTCCGCAACGTCGCGCCAGCTCTACATCCTGCCGTTCTTCGCGCCGCTCGCGCTGGTCGCCGCGCAGGCGATCGAACGCATTCCGCGCACGCTGCATCTCGCGTGGGATTACTTCAGCCGCGTGCTGTTCGGTACGGCCGCCGCACTCGCCTGGGGCATCTGGGCAGTAATGGCCGATCCGGCCGCGTCGCGCGCAGATCTCGCGCTGCTCGGCCGCTGGCTGCCGCTCGACTGGACGATGCCGATCGAGCCCGCGCTTGTGGTCGGTGCGCTCGCGCTGACGGTCGGCTGGCTGACGCTGCTGCCGAAGCTGCGCACGACGGGCCTCTGGCGCGGCGCGCTGTCGTGGGGCGCCGGCGCAGTCGTCGCGTGGGGGCTCATCTATACGCTGCTGCTGCCGTGGCTCGACGTCGCGAAGAGCTACCGCTCGGTGTTCGACGACCTGAACGCGCATCTCGCGCTCGAATGGAACGACGGCGACTGCATGGCGAGCCTGCACGGGCTCGGCGAATCGGAAGCGCCGATGCTGTACTACTTCTCCGGCATCCAGCACACGCCGATCGACGACGCGAAGACGACGCGCTGCACGTGGATGATCGTCCAGGGCGTGCGGGCCGTCGATCCGGCGCCAGGCAGCGAATGGAAACTGTTCTGGACGGGCGCGCGCCCGGGCGACAACGAAGAACTGCTGCGCGTCTACGTGCGCACGCCCGAACAGCACCTGCAGTGACGCAGGACGGCGCGACGCGCCGTCTTGCCCGACTTCATCTCCGGCAAAAAGGTTGAGACCGGCCGCCCGAGCAGCGCCGCCGGCCAGTTTCGCCGATCGCCAACGCAACCGCGCGAATCTGCGGGCTTGCCCCCTCCTCGTCACTCACGCGACCGCCCGGATCATCAGAACGACGAACCGGGTTCGCGAAGAAACGCCGTCTCCTCATCGGTCGACTCGCGGCCGAGAATCGCGTTCCGGTGCGGAAAGCGGCCGAAGCGCTCGACCACGGCTGCATGCCGCAACGCGAAGCGGTGATAACTCTCGCACCCTGCCTCGCCGCGAATGCCCGCGCACAGGCGCACGGCCTCGCGCTGGCTCTCGATCGACTCGTCGTGCTCGAACGGCAGATACGCGAACGCGCGGTGATGGCCGCTCGGCAGTTGCGCATCCCAGCCGGCCTCGACGACGCGGCGTGCGAGCGCGAGTGCCTTCGGATCGGCGGCAAACGCGCGCGGCGTGCCGCGATGGATGTTGCGCGAGAACTGGTCGAGCACGACGATCAACGCAAGCGCACCCTCCGGCGAACCGGCCCAGTGATCGCATGCGCCGTCGCACGCGGCGTCGAGCAGCGCGCCGTAGCGCGTGCGCAGCACGTCGTCGAACGCCGCGCCGCCGTTGAACCAGATCTTGCGTTCCTGCCCGAATTCGGCCGAGCCCGGTTCGCCGAACCAGAAATCCAGAATCTCGCGCGCTTGCGGATCCAGCGCCGCCGCGCCCGCCGCCCCGGCGTCGATCGTCATGCAAACTCCAGTACGAGGCGCCGCGTTCGCGCGCTCTTCTTTTCAAGTTTCGCGACGCGCAGGTCGCCGATTTCCGACGTGTTGCGCACGTGCGTGCCGCCGCACGGCTGCAGGTCGACCTGCTCGATGCGCAGCAGCCGCACGCGGCCGAGGCCCATCGGCGGCTTCACGCTCATCGTGCGCACGAGTTCGGGCCGCTCGGCCATCTCGTCGTCGGTAATCCATTCGGTCGTGACCGGATGCGCGCCGGCGACCAGGCCGGCGAGGCGCCGCTCGACGTCGTCGCGGTCGATCGCTTCGGACGTCGCGAAATCGAGCCGCACATAGTCGGCCGTCACGCTGCAGCCATCGACCGCGTACGGCAGCACCGCGCACATCAGGTGCGCGGCCGTATGCAGGCGCATGTGCCGGTAGCGGCGCAGCCAGTCGATCTCCGCGACCACGCGTGTGCCGGGCACGAGCGTCGCGACGCGCGCCTCCTGTCCCGGTGCCGGCACGTGCAAGGCGTCGTCGGGCGTCGCGCCGTCGAACCTTGCCTTGCGGGTATCAGCGATCCCGATCGTGCTGCCGTCGGGCAGGGTCAGCGTGCCGGTGTCGCCGGCCTGGCCGCCGCCGAGCGGATAAAACACGGTGCGGTCGAGCCGGATGCCGTCGTCGCCGACGGCCTGAACGATCGCGTCGCACCGCGTGAGATACGCGTCTTCGCGAAACAGCGCTTGTGTCGTCATCGGGCGAGCCTCGTATCGATTGCGGGAAACGGCCAGTGTCGCGCCGCGCGGCGCGCGCGCCCAGACGCAGATCGTCCCGCGCGCGGGCAGCGGCGTACCGGTCGATCAACCGGGCCGGTTGCGCATCCAGTCGGCCGTGTCGTAGAACGAATGCATGAGCCGCTCGCGCAGCGGCTCGGGCAGCCCGACATCCTCCATCGCCCACGCCATGCAGCGCAGCCACTGGTCGCGCTCGACCGATGCGATCGGGAACGGCAGGTGCCGCGCGCGCAGCCGCGGATGGCCGAACCGGTCGATGTAGTGGTCGGGCCCGCCGAGCCAGCCGCACAGGAACCAGAACAGCTTGTCGCGCGAACCGTCGAGCGATGCCGGGTGCAGCGCGCGAATCTGCGCGAACTCGGGCTCGAGGTCCATCAGGTCGTAGAAGCGGTCCACCATTTCGCGCACGCGGGCTTCGCCGCCCACGAGCTCGAACGCCGTCGGCTGCGACGGCGCATCGTCATTCACATCGGTCATACGGATAGTCGGAAAACGGGATCTTCGGGGCCGCCGGCGACACTCATGCGTCGCGCAGCGACTGCAGCGCGGGGCGCCGCAACACATTATGCAGGCTCAGCCAGCCGGCCGCACCGGCGCACGCGACGCCGGCCGCGATGCCGGCCGGCACGAGCCACGGATCGACGGCGAGCCGGAAATCGAACACGCGCGACGCGAGCACCCAGCCGACCGCGATCGCGCCCGCCGACGCCAGCGCGCCGGACAGCGCGCCGACCACGACGAATTCCGCGCGCTGCACCGCATTGACCTGCGCGCGCGACGCGCCGAGCGCGCGCAGCAGCGCGGCTTCGCGCACCCGCTCGTCGCGCGAGCCGGCGAGCGCCGTGTACAGCACGAGCACGCCGGCCGCCAGCGTGAACGCGAACAGGAACTGCACCGCGCCGACCACCTGCAGCATCATCCGCTGCAGTTGCGCGAGGATCGGCGCGACGTCGATCGCGGTCAGGTTCGGGTAGCGCGCGATCAGCGGATCGAGCAACGCGGCGTCGGATGCAGGCAGATGGAAGCTCGTGAGGTAGACGGCCGGGAAATCCTTCAGCACCCGCGGCGGCATCAGCACGAAGAAGTTGACGCGAAACGTGCCCCAGTCGAGCTTGCGCACGCTCGTGATCGGCGCGTCGACCGTCAGCCCCGTCACGTCGAAGCGCAGCGTGTCGCCCGGCTTCACGTTCAGCATCTTCGCGAGGCCGGCCTCGATCGAGATCTGCGGCGCGGCCGCGGTGCCGAACCAGTCGCCTGCGACGATCCGGTTGTCGGACGGCAGCTCGGTCGTATACGACAGGTTGAACTCGCGATCGACGAGCCGGCGCGCCTCGTCGGACGGGTACGCGTCCGGATTCACCGGCTTGCCGTTGATCGCGACGAGGCGGCCGCGCACCATCGGCGCGGGCACCGCGTCGCGCACGCCGTGCGCGGCCAGATAGGCCGCGACGTCGTCGCGCTGGTCGGGCTGGATGTCGATCAGGAACTGGTTCGGCGCATCGGGCGGCGTCGATTGCCGCCAGCCCGCGACGAGGTCGTTGCGCGTGATCGCGATCAGCAGCAGGCACATCAGGCCGAGCGCGAGCGCGGTGATCTGCAGCGCGCTGGCCGTGCCGCGCCGGTGCAGCGACGCGAGCGCATAGCGCCAGCCGACGCCCGCGGCCACGCGCGCGTTGCGCACCGCGCGCGCGGCGGCGAACAGCACGAGCCGCGCGATCAGCGCGAAACCGACCAGCGCGCCGGCGAAGCCGCCCGCGACGATCAGGCCGAGCTTCAGGTCGCCGGCGGCCGCGATCAGCAGCCCTGCGAACAGCACGACGCCGACCGCATACGCGGCCCACGCGGTGCGCGACGCATCGCCCCATTCGCGGCGCAGCACGCGCACCGGCGGCACGCGCGTGAGCGGCACGAGCGGCGGCAGCGCGAAGCCGAGCAGCAGCACGAGCGCGGCACCCACGCCGATGAGCGCCGGCCACAGCGTGGGCGGCGGCAGCACGACTTCGATCAGGCCGCCGAGCGCGGCCAGCAACGCCCAGTGGCCGGCGTAGCCGAGCACCGCGCCCGCGGCGCCCGACACGATCCCGATGCCGACGAATTCGAGCGTGAACAGCGCGCCGAGCGTGCGGCGGCTCACGCCGAGGCAGCGCATCGTCGCGCAGCCGTCGAGATGGCGCCGCATGTAGCGCTGCGCGGCCATCGCGATCGCGACCGCCGCGAGCAGCGCGGTCAGCAGCGCGACGAGCGTCAGGAAATGGCGCGCGCGATCCAGCGTCTGCCGCACCTGCGGCTGGCCTTCCTGCAACGACTCGAGACCGACGCCGCGCAGCTTCCCGCCATCGACGCGCTCGTGCGCATAGGTTTCGAAGCGCGCGACGGCCTGCGCATCGCCGGCGACCAGCAGCCGGTACGTGACGCGGCTGCCGTAACCCGTGAGCCCCGTCGCGGCGAGTTCGTCCGCGCGCATCATCAGCCGCGGCGAAAAATTGACGAACGAAAAGCCGCGATCGAGTTCGCGGGAGATCGACGCGGCGACCGTGAACGTGCGCAGCCCGACACGCACCGTATCGCCCGCCTTCAGGTGCAGCGCGTCGAGCAGCGCGGGGTCGGCCCACACGGTGCCGGGTGCGGGAATCGCTGTCGCCTTGTGCGCGGCGGCGGCGCCGGCCGGCAGGATCTCGACCGCACCGCGCAGCGGATATCCGGGCGACACGGCCTTCACGGCCGCGAGGCGCGCGGGCGCTGCGTCGGCCGTCTGCCCGCCCGCGGCGGACGCGATCATGCTCGGGAAAATCGCGGTCGTCGCGGTACGCAGGCCGAGCCCGCGGGCCTGACGGTCGAACGACGGATCGACGGGACGGTCGGCGCGCACGACGAAATCCGCGCCGAGCATCTGGCGCGCGTCGCGCTCGAGCCCCTGGCGCAGCCGGTCGGCGAGAAAGCCGACGCTCGTCAGTGCCGCGACCGCGAGCACCAGTGCGAGTACGAGCAGCGTCAACTCGCCCGCGCGCCAGTCGCGCGCGGTCATCCGTGCGGCCTGGCGGATCAGGTCGCGCAGGCCGAAGCGGCCGGCATGCGCGGGCATGTCATGGCCGGGTTGCCCGGCCGGCGGCTGCGCCGCGTGTTGCAGCCCCTTCAATCGCGCTTACCCCCGATCGAGTTGAGCCGCGACACCATGTGGTTCGCCATCCCGCGAAAACCGCCCGACACGCCGCGCCACAGGCGCGGCAGCGCCCAGGCGGAAGCGGCGACGAAGGCCGCGAGCAGCACGAGGAACGCGAGCGGGACGAAGAATGCGAGCGCGAGCCCGCCGACCACGAGGCCGTCCTCGGTCGACGACGCAACCCAGTTCGAAATCGGTTCGGGAGACAGGTTGATCAGCGCGCGCGTACCGGCCTTCGCCACGTGCGCGGCGCCGGCGAGCGAACCGCCTGCAAGGCCCGCGACGGCGAGCACGGTCGGATCGGCATGGCCGAGCGCGCCGGCTGCGAGCACGGCGCCGGCCGGGATGCGGATGAAGGTATGCACGGCATCCCACAGCGAGTCGAACGCGGGGATCTTGTCGGCAAGGAATTCGGTGACGGTGAGCACGGCGGCGGCGCCGATGACCCACGGCGACATCAGGACGGCCAGCGTGTCGGGCAGGTGGAGCCAGCCGACCCGCGCCAGCACGCCGGCGATCAGCACCGTCAGGTACAGGCGCAGCCCGCTCGCCCACGCGAGCCCCGCGCCGAGCGAAATGGCTTCGATCATGGCCCTCTCCTTGCACTTTCCGTGCGCTTTGCCGATCGATCGGATCGGGTCGGTCAGACCGGCCGCGCGGCGCGTGGCGACCGGCGCCGCAGGCCGCGAACGGCACAACGACATTCAGGCCCGAATGCGTTCCATTATAGACAGGCTAACCGGGCAGCCGGCGCAATTCCGCAGTGCAGTGCCCGGGCGCAGCGCGTCCGGGACTCCGTCGTCAGGCGGCCGACGACAGCTTGAGGCCAATCAGCCCGGCGACGATCAGCGCAGCGCTCGCGACGCGCGCGACGGTCAGCGCCTCGCCCATCATCACGATGCCGAACACGAACGCGCCGACCGCGCCGATGCCCGTCCACACCGCGTACGCGGTGCCGAGCGGCAACTGGCGCATCGCGACCGCGAGCAGCCCGAAGCTGGCCAGCGCCGTCACGATCGTAAACACCGACGGGCCGAGCTTCGTGAAGCCGTCCGACGATTTCATGCCGGCCGCCCAGGCCACTTCCAGCAAACCGGCAATCAACAACAATACCCACGCCATCGCGACGTACTCCGGATCGGATGGGGCCGTCCCCGTTGAAGCGAATGACCCGGGGTCGTCCCCGGGCGGCGCCGAGTATAACAAGAGGCTTACGGACACGCCGGACGCGGCGCACGGCCGGCGGCCGATCCGGGGCAGGATCGGCCGGGCCCGGTCAGTTCGGCATCAATTCGACACACGCTTCGGCGCGACGCCGCCGACGCAGCGGTCGTCGCGGTACAGCGCCCACTCCTCGCACACGCGGCCATCCTTGAACATGCACATCCCGACCTGTCCGCTCGGCAGGCTGCGGATCACGTGGCGACCGCCGAGCTTCTCGCAGTTGACCGATGCGGGATTGGCGAGCGCTGCCTGCGCGGGCGGCTGTTGCCCCGGCGGCAGCGGTTGGGCGAACGCGCCGGGCGCAGTCAGCGCCAGCGCACAGATGACGGCCAGACGGACGGACATTGCACGCTCCTCGTTTTTGTTCGCGGAACGGTCAGCATAACGGGGAATCCGCGGCCGGTGTGCAAGGCCGGCGCCGGCCGCACGACTGTCGCGCCGGCGCAACCCTGCCCGCGCGGCGTCACGCCGGCCCGGGCTGCCGCCGCCGCGCGATGCCCGTCACGCGGCGCCGACCAGCCGGTAGCCGACGCCCGTCTCGGTGACGATGTACTCGGGCTGTGCCGGGTCGCGCTCGAGCTTCTGGCGCAGGTGCGCCATGTAGATGCGCAGGTAGTGATGGCTCTCGACGTGCGACGGCCCCCACACGTCGCGCAGCAACTGGCGGTGCGTGAGCACGCGCCCCGCGTGCCGCACGAGCGTCGCAAGCAGCCTGTATTCGAGCGGCGTCAGATGCACGATCTCGCCGTCGCGCCACACCTGGCGCAGCGCGAGATCGACGGTCACGGTGCCGAAGCTCACCTTCGGCGTCTCGTTCGCGCCGCCCTGGTTGCGCCGGCGCAGTTGCGCGCGAATCCGCGCGCGCAGTTCGGACACGCCGAACGGCTTGGTCAGGTAGTCGTCGGCGCCCGCGTCGAGCGCCGCGACCTTCTCCTCTTCCTGCGTGCGCGCGGACAGCACGATCACCGGCACCTCGGACCAGCCGCGCAGCTCGCGGATCACGTCGAGGCCATCGGTATCGGGCAGGCCGAGGTCGACGATCACGAGATCGGGCTTGCGCGTCGCCGCGTCGATCAGCCCCTGCTTGCCCGTCTCGGCCTCGAACACGGCGATGTCCTCCTCCTCGAGCGCGGCACGCACGAAGCGGCGGATCTGCTTTTCGTCCTCGATCAGGACAACGGTCAGGCTGGGTTCACTCATGGTCTGGCAATGGCTCGGATGGGGACGATGCGCCCGGCACGTCGGATTCGTCGTCGGGCACGGCGGGCGCGGCCGGCGGCGTCTCGACCGGCAGCGTGAACCAGAAGCGCGCGCCCGTCACGCGGCCGTCGGGCGCGGTGCGGTTGAGCGCGCCGATTCTACCGCCGTGCGCCTCGACGATCGCACGGCAGATCGCGAGGCCGAGCCCGATGCCCGGCGTCGCCGATTCCTTCTCGCCGCGCGTGAACTTGTCGAAGATCCGCGTTTCCATGCCGGCCGGCAGGCCCGGGCCGTAATCGTCGACGTGCACGCGCACGAACGGGTTCCCGTAGGGCAGCCCATCGTCGGTCACGCGCTCCGCGCCGATGTCGAGCGGCGTGTCGGGCGGCGTGTACTTCGCCGCGTTCTCGAACAGGTTGGTGAACAGGCGTTCCATCAGCACCGCGTCCATCTGCAGCAGCGGCAGGTCGGCCGGCAGCGACACGCGCGCGGGATGGCGCGCGAGCACGCGCTTGCACGCGGCGAGCGCGGCGCCGACGGTTTCCTCGAGCAGCGACCACTGGCGCTTGAGCTGCAGGCTGCCGGCCTGCAGCCGCGCCATGTCGAGCAGGTTCGTGACGATGCCCGTCATCCGCAGCGCCTCGTCGTGGATCGCGTCGACGAGCTCTCCCTCGCGCTGCGCGAAGCGTTCGGCCGCCGCGGCGTCGCCGCCCTGCGCGGCCGCGCGCCCGTTCGCGAGCATCGACGAGAAGCCGACGATCGTCGTGAGCGGCGTGCGCAGGTCGTGCGAGATCGCCGACAGCAGCGAGTTGCGCAGCCGCTCGGATTCCATGTTGACGAGCGCGTCGCGCGCGATCTCGACGTAGTGCACGCGTTCGAGCGCGAGCGCGATCTGCGCGGCGAATGCGTCGAGCATCCGCTGCTGTTCGGGCACCTCGAGTTCGCGCGGCTCGCGCGACACGACCGCGAGCACGCCGCGCGTGCGCATCGGCGCCTTCAGCGGCAGGTACAGCGCGGCCGTCGCGGGCAGCGTGTCGGTGCCGCGGCCGGCCGGCTTCTGCTGGTCGTACACCCACTGGCCGACGTCGCTGTCGAGATCGGCGCCCGTCAGCGTGACGGCCGCGTCGGGCTCCTCGATCTTCTGGCGCACCTTGTCCGCGCTGTCGGGCAGCAGGAACGCGACACGCGCGCGGAACACCTCGCCCACGTGGCGGCTGCCGATCTCGACGATCTGCTCGGTCGTCAGCGCCGCGCCCAGCTCGCGCGCCATCGCGTAGATCGCGCCGGTGCGGCGCTCGCGGCGCTGCGCGATGCTCGCCTCGCGCGTCAGCGTCGACGTCAGGTGGCTGATCACGAGCGACGTCAACAGCATCCCGAAGAAGGTCAGCAGGTATTGCGTGTCGCTGACCGAGAACGACATGCGCGGCGGCACGAAGAAGAAATCGAATGCGGCCACCGACAGGAACGACTGCAGCACGCCCGGGCCGCGCCCGAGCCGCACGGCCGAGAACACGACGCCAAGCAGGTACAGCATCACGAGGTTCGTGAGGTCGAGCCGCTCGGACACGACGTTTGCGACGACGGTGATCGCCGCGCAGATCGCGGCCGCGTACACGTAGTGCCGCGGCGGCGAACGGTGCGTGCCGAACTTCGCGAACGCATCGCGCCAGTCGCGCGCACGCGGGTCGAGCGGCGCCGCGCGCGCCTCGTCGCTCGCGGACGCACGGATCAGCATCAGGTCGACGTCGCCCGCGCGTTCGGCGAGCTGCTCGCCGAACGGCCGCGCGAAGCGGCGCATGAGCCCGACCTTCGGCGAGCCGCCCGCGACGATCTTCGACACGTTGCGCACCTTCGCATAGCCGATCAGCGCGGCGACCGCGTCGCCGCCGGCGAGCGTGGCCGTTTCCGCGCCGAGTTCGGCCGCGAGCTTCAGCGCGTCGAGCGTGCGCTGCCGCTGCGCGTCGGGCAGCCGCTGCAGGCGCGGCGTCTCGACATACACGGCGATCCAGTCGGCCTTCAGGCTCGCGGCGAGCCGCGCGGCCGCGCGCACGAGCGTCGGCGCTTCGGCGCCCGGACCGACGCACACGAGCAGCCGCTCGCGCGCCTGCCAGATGCGCTGGATCGAACGGTCGGCGCGGTATTCGCGCATCTGCGCATCGACGCGATCGGCCGTGCGCCGCAGCGCCAGTTCGCGCAGCGCGATCAGGTTGCCCTTGCGGAAGAAGTTGCGCACCGCGCGCTCGGCCTGCTGCGCGAGATAGACCTTGCCGTCGCGCATCCGCTCGAGCAGTTCCTCGGCCGGCAGGTCGACGAGCGTGACTTCGTCGGCCGCGTCGAACACGCGGTCGGGCACGGTCTCCCACACGCGGATGCCGGTGATCGCGCCGACCACGTCGTTCAGGCTTTCGAGGTGCTGGACATTGACGGTCGTATAGACGTCGATGCCCGCGTCGAGCAGTTCGTAGACGTCCTGCCAGCGCTTCAGGTGCCGTGCGCCCTGCACGTTCGAATGCGCGAGTTCGTCGACCAGGATCAGTTGCGGCTGGCGCGCGAGCGCGCCGTCGAGATCGAATTCGGCGAGCGTGCGGCCGCGATAGTCGATGCGCGCGAGCGGCAGCACGTCGAGGCCGTCGAGCAACGCGGCGGTTTCGCCTCGGCCGTGGGTTTCGACGATGCCGACGACGACGTCGACGCCGTCCTGCAGGCGCTGGCGCGCGGCCTGCAGCATCGCGTAGGTCTTGCCGACGCCGGCCGATGCGCCGAAGAAGATCTTGAGCTGGCCGCGCCGCTGCTTTTCTTCGTCTCGCTGCAGCTTGTCGAGGAGTTGGTCTGGATCGGGACGGTTCATGCGTCAGGAAAGCGGAGCGCCCGGATGCGCGCGAGTACGAGCATTGTTGTTCCAAATCGCCGCAAAAGGCAAAGACGGCGCATGCGCCGTCGGGAAAATGCGCGTCCGGCGCGGCTCGAGCCGTGCCGGGCACCGGTTGCCGGGCCTGAAGCCCGGATGCACGATCAGTGCGCGGCCTGCGCCGCGTCGAGCGCGAGGTTCAGCTTCAGCACGTTCACGCGCGGCTCGCCGAGCACGCCGAACTGGCGGCCCTTCGTGTTCGCGGCAACGAGCTGCGCGACCGCGTCGGGCGCCAGGTTGCGCGCCTTCGCGACCCGCTCGACCTGGTATGCGGCGGCGGCCGGCGTGATCTCCGGATCGAGGCCGCTCGCCGACGCCGTCACGAGGTCGACCGGCACGGGCTTCGACATGTCGGTGCCGGCATCGCGCAGCGCGGCGATGCGCCCCTTCACCTGGTCGGCGAGCGACGGATTCAGCGGGCCGAGGTTCGAGCCGCCGGAACCGGTCGCGTTGTACGGCATCGGCGCCGTGGCCGACAGCCGGCCCCAGAAGTACTTCGGCGCATCGAACGGCTGGCCGATCAGCGCGGAGCCGACCGCCTTGCCGTCCTTCTCGATCAGGCTGCCGTTCGCCTGCGACGGGAACACGGCCTGGCCGAACACGGTCATCACGGCCGGATACGCGAGCCCCGTCACCGCGGCAAGCACGACAAAGAGCACGACGAGCGGACGAATCAACGTTTTCATGATGTTTCCTTCAAGACCTCAGGCCCAGCCGAGTGCGGCGAGCGTCATGTCGATCAGCTTGATGAACGGGAACGGCAGCAGCACGCCGCCGAGGCCGTAGACCAGCAGGTTGCGGCGCAGCAGCGATGCGGCGCCGAGCGGCCGGTACGTGACGCCCTTCAGCGCGAGCGGGATCAGCGCGACGATGATCAGCGCGTTGAAGATCACCGCCGACAGGATCGCGGATGCCGGCGACGTCAAGTGCATGATGTCGAGCACGCGCAACTGCGGGTACGTGGTCACGAACGCGGCCGGGATGATCGCGAAGTACTTCGCGATGTCGTTCGCGATCGAGAACGTCGTCAGCGAGCCGCGCGTCATCAGCATCTGCTTGCCGATCTCGACGATCTCGATCAGCTTCGTCGGGTTGGAATCGAGGTCGACCATGTTGCCCGCTTCCTTCGCGGCCTGCGTGCCCGTGTTCATCGCGACCGCCACGTCGGCCTGCGCGAGCGCCGGCGCGTCGTTGGTGCCGTCGCCCGTCATCGCGACGAGGCGCCCCGCCGCCTGATGCTCGCGGATCGTCGCGAGCTTGGTTTCCGGCGTCGCTTCCGCGAGGAAATCGTCGACGCCCGCTTCCGCCGCGATCGCCGCGGCCGTCAGCCGGTTGTCGCCCGTCACCATCACGGTCTTGATGCCCATCTTGCGCAGTTCCGCGAAGCGCTCCTTGATGCCGCCCTTCACGATGTCCTTCAGCTCGATCACGCCGAGCACGCGCGCCGCCCCTTCATGCAGGTCGGCCACGACGAGCGGCGTGCTGCCGCGGCGCGCGACGTCGTCGACCGCGCGGCGCACTTCTTCCGGGAAGCGGCTGCCGTGCGTCTCGACGTAGCGGCGGATCGCATCGGCCGCGCCCTTGCGGATCTCGCGGCCGGGCAGGTCGACGCCGCTCATCCGCGTCTGCGCGGAGAAGCCGATGAACGTCGCGTGCAACTGCCCCATGTCGCGCTGGCGAATGTTGAAGCGCTCCTTCGCGAGCACGACGATGCTGCGGCCTTCCGGCGTTTCGTCGGCGAGCGACGACAGTTGCGCGGCGTCGGCCAGCGCTTCCTCGGTCACGCCCGGCGCGGGCACGAACATCGACGCCTGGCGGTTGCCGAGCGTGATCGTGCCGGTCTTGTCGAGCAGCAGCACGTCGACGTCGCCGGCCGCTTCCACCGCGCGGCCCGACGTCGCGATCACGTTCGCCTGCATCATCCGGCTCATCCCTGCCACGCCGATCGCGGACAGCAGCCCGCCGATCGTCGTCGGGATCAGGCACACGAGCAGCGCGACGAGCGCGGTGATCGTCACCACGTGGCCGGCCTTCATCGCGTCGACCGCGAACGTCGAGAACGGCAGCAGCGTCGCGGTCGCGAGCAGCATCACGATCGTCAGCGCGACGAGCAGGATCGTCAGCGCGATCTCGTTCGGCGTCTTCTTGCGCTTCGCGCCTTCGACCATCGCGATCATCCGGTCGAGGAACGCCTCGCCGGGGTTCGCCGTGACCTTCACGACGATCCAGTCGGACAGCACGCGCGTGCCGCCCGTTACCGACGAGAAGTCGCCGCCCGATTCGCGGATCACCGGCGCGGATTCGCCGGTGATCGCCGATTCGTCGACCGACGCAACGCCGTCGACGACCTCGCCGTCGGCCGGGATCACGTCGCCGGTCTCGACGAGCACGATGTCGCCGCGGCGCAGGTCGGATGCGGTCGTGATGCGGATCGGCGACTTCGGATGCGGCTCGTTGAGCTTCTTCGCCATCACATCCTTCTTCGCGCTGCGCAGCGATGCGGCCTGCGCCTTCGAGCGCCCTTCGGCGAGCGCTTCGGCGAAGTTCGCGAACAGCACCGTGAACCACAGCCACAGCGCGATCGCGAGGATGAAGCCCGCGGGCGCCTCGGCCTGGCCGGCAAGCGCCGCGATCCACAGGATCGTGGTCAGGATGCTGCCGACGTATACGCAGAACATCACCGGGTTGCGGAACTGCGTGCGCGGCGTGAGTTTCTTGAACGAATCCACGATCGCCGGGCGCAGCAGCGCCGGATCGAACATGGACCGTGTTGCGGAATGTTGAGTCATTGCGATCTCTTCAATCTCTTCAGTCTTTTCAATGTGTGACCATGCGGGCGCGCGTCACGCGCCCAGCCACATCATCAGGTGCTCGACGCCAGGGCCGAGCGCAAGCGCCGGCACGTAGGTCAGCGCGCCCACCAGCAGCACGGTGCCGAGCAGCAGCACGACGAACAGCGGACCGTGTGTCGGCAGCGTGCCGCTCGTCACCGCGATGCGCTTCTTCGCGGCGAGCGAGCCGGCGATCGCCAGCACCGGCACGATCGTGCCGAAGCGGCCGAACCACATCGCGATCGCGGTCATCCAGTTATAGAACGGCGTGCCGACCGTCAGGCCCGCGAACGCGCTGCCGTTGTTGTTCGCGGCCGAGCTGAACGCGTACAGGATTTCCGAGAAGCCGTGCGGGCCCGGGTTCGCGATGCCGGCCTTGCCTGCATCGGCGAGCACGGCGATCGACGTGCCGACCAGCACCAGCAGCGGCGTGAGCAGCACGACGATCGACACCATCTTCATCTCGTACGACTCGATCTTCTTGCCGACGTATTCCGGCGTGCGGCCGATCATCAGGCCGGCGACGAACACCGCGAGCAGCGCGAACACGAGCATCCCGTAGAGGCCCGAGCCGACCCCGCCGTAGACCACCTCGCCGAGCTGCATCAGCAGCATCGGCACGAGGCCGCCGAGCGGCGTCAGCGAATCGTGCATCGTGTCGACCGCGCCGCACGACGCGGCCGTCGTCGCGACCGTGAAGATGCCGGTCTGCGCGATCCCGAAGCGGGTTTCCTTGCCTTCCATGTTGCCGCCCGACTGCAGCGCGCTCGCCGACTGGTCGACGTGCAGCGCGGCGAGCGTCGGGTTGCCGCCCTGCTCGGCGCTCACCTCGACGCCGACCGCGACCGCGAACGCGACCGTCATCGCCGCGAGCACGGCAATGCCCTGCCGGCGGTCGCCGATCACGCGGCCGAACACGAGGCACAGCGCGGCCGGGATGATCAGGATCGCGAAGATCTGGATGAAGTTCGCGAACGGCGTCGGATTCTCGTACGGGTGCGCGGAGTTCGCGTTGAAGAAACCGCCGCCGTTGGTGCCGAGCATCTTGATCGCTTCCTGCGACGCGACCGGGCCCATCGCGAGCGTCTGCTTCGTGAGCGGGGTCGGCACCGTCACCGGAGCGCCCTTGTCATCCTTCACCGGGTTGCCCTGCGCGTCGAGCTTCGGCGCCGCATAGGTGCTCGCCTGCAGCACCGGCACGTCCTGGTACGCCTTCATGTTCTGGATCACGCCCTGGCTCATCAGCAGCGCGGCGACGATCATCGACATCGGCACGAGCACGTACATCGTCACGCGCGTGAGGTCGACCCAGAAGTTGCCGATGGTCTGCGCGGTGTGGCGCGCGAAGCCGCGGACCAGCGCGATCACGACGACGATGCCGGTCGCCGCCGACAGGAAGTTCTGCACGGTCAGGCCGAGCATCTGCGTCAGGTAGCTGACGGTCTGCTCCGGCGTGTAGTCCTGCCAGTTCGTGTTGGTGACGAAGCTGACGGCCGTGTTGAACGCGCCGTCGACCGTCATCGCGCCGAACTGCTGCGGGTTGCCGGGCAGGAAGCCCTGCAGGCGCAGCAGGCCGTAGAGGAACAATGCGCCGAGCGCGTTGAATGCGATCGTCGCGATCGCGTACTGCTTCCAGCTCATCTCGCTGCCGGCGTCGACGCCGGCGATGCGGTACAGCGCGCGTTCGAGCGGCCCGAACACGCGCACGACGCGCGAGCTGCCGTCCATCACGGCCGTCAGGTAGCGCGCGACCGGTACGGCCGCCGCCAGCAGCACGACGATGAACAGCAGCATCTGCAACAGGTTGTTCGCGTTCATTCGATGTCCTCCGCGCGCAGCAGCGCAAAGACGAGATACGCGAACAGCAGGGCTGTCGATGCGCCCGCCAGCCAAAGCATCCAGGTCATGCTCGCCCCCCGCGACCGTATTGCACGAGTTTCTCGCAACCGGCAACCAAACCGAGGATCAGCACGGTGAAAAGCACCAGGGCGCCGATGAATACCCCATCCATTTTTGTGTTCTCCGTCGTCGAAATCAGACGACTAGAACCTTATGGGAACGCACGTAAAGGACGGGTCAAAGGTATCGGGGCAGATATAAAAAACGTGTAAACGCGAGGCGGGAGAAAAACGGACGCGGGACGGGCGGCGCCGCAGCGCCGCCCGCGAAGGCGCGTGCCGGCGCGGCGCCGGCACGAAAGGAACGGTCAGGGAACGAGGATCGTCGAGCCGGTGGTCTTGCGCGCTTCGAGATCTTCATGCGCGCGGCCGACTTCCGCGAGCGGATAGCGCTGGTTGATGCTCGTCTTCACCTTGCCCGACAGGATCACGTCGAACAGCTCGGCGGCCGCGGCTTCGAGATCGGCGCGCTTCGCGATGTACGAGAACAGCGTCGGCCGCGTGAAGAACAGCGAGCCGCGCGACGAGAAC
>Ga0207695_10004345_pt1 | contig 19409 bp, 14 predicted proteins | sample KBSC54metaG_FD_184354 | JGI IMG/M metagenome (GOLD analysis project Ga0207695, IMG submission 184354) | Corn rhizosphere microbial communities from Kellogg Biological Station, Michigan, USA - KBS C5-4 metaG (SPAdes) (version 2) | ecosystem: Host-associated > Plants > Roots > Rhizosphere > Soil... | reverse complement strand
TATGCGGCGAAATCCAGCCCACCACGCCGGCGATCACCGCGCCCAGTGCCGGCCACCACATCCAGTGGATCGGCAATTTCGCGAACAGGTCTTCCACGCCATACACGGCGCGGGTCACCCACACGCTTGCATAGCCGACGAGCAGCCCCAGCACCATGTAGGTGCCGAGCGCCCAGCCGCCGGGTTCGCTCACGTTCGGCATTGCGAACACCGCATCCGCGCCGTACGTCATGTAGCGCACGCCTACCGCGATGCCGGCCGCCAGCGCCACCGGGATCAGCGAGCGCGGACGCAATTCGAACAGCAGCAACTCGATCGCCATCACCACCGACGCGATCGGCGCGCCGAACACCGCCGCCATGCCGGCCGCGGCGCCTGCCGCCAGCAGCACCTTGCGTTCCTGCGCGGTCACGCTCAGCAACTGGCCGATCAGCGAACCCATCGCGCCGCCGGTCGAGATGATCGGCCCTTCGGCGCCGAACGGACCACCCGTGCCGATCGCGAATGCGGACGAGAGTGGTTTCAGCCAAGTCACGCGCGCGGGGATGTTGGATTCGTGTTCCAGGATGCGTTCCATCGCTTCGGGAATGCCGTGTCCCTGGATCGCGCGCGAACCCCAGCGCGCCATGACCCCGGCGGCCAGGCCGCCGATCACCGGCATCAGGATCACCAACGCGCCGAGATGATTGCCCGCCGGCGACAACACGAACGAACCGTGCTGTGCGTTCGGCCCGATCACGTCGGAAATGCGCCCGTAGAAGACCAGGTCCGTGATCAGGTTGATCATCAGCATCAGGAGTTGCGCAACGCCGGCCGCCGCGGCGCCAAGCACGATCGCAAGCGCCGAGATCAAGAGAATGCGGCGGTCGACCAGCGTCGACTTCAGCGGCATCTTTGCCTGTTCGAGTGACGCGCCCAGTGCCGGCGCGACCGGCATGCCCTCGGTGCTGCCGGCGGTGCGCACGCTTTCGCGGTCACTGGGCTGGTTTTTCTCGGCGCGCAGCGGATCACGATCCGGCGACGCGGAACTCGGGTCTTGTGGGGTCATGATGGGCACAAAGCGACTGCTGCGGCGCAGCATAGCGCGCGCGCCCGTTCGGGCCAAGCGGCCCATGGCCGTGATCGTCATTCCGGACGCGCTGCGCACGTCCAGAATGACGGAGGGATTGCGCGGGTCCCGCGCCGGGTGCGAAGTTGCCTTTCGGCCGGAATTCACGCCGCGGGACGGCGATCCCTCGGCAGATGGTGGACCAGGAACTCCATCTGGTCGGCAAGGATGTTGCGGTTGGAAAGGATCAGGTGTTCCACCCAACTCGGCTTGTACGGAATCGCCAGCAGCGGCATGCCGGCTTGCTGCGGTGAGCGCCCGCCTTTTTTCAGGTTGCAGGCAAGGCACGCGGACACCACGTTTTCCCAGGTGTCCTGGCCGCCGCGCGACAGCGGCATCACATGATCGCGCGTCAACTCGCCGCGCGTGCAACGCCGTCCACAATAGAGACACAGGTAACGATCGCGTGCGAACAGCGCCACATTGCTGAGCGCCGGACAGGGGTCGATCGCGCTGCTTTGGCAGTGACCGCGGCTGGCGACGATCGGGTGCAGGCGCAGGATGCTCTGGTCGCCGCTGTCGCGACGAAAGCCGCCGTGCAACGTGAGGCAGGGGTCACCCAGCGTCCAGGCGACCGCTTCACGCACGTACAGGCAGGCCGCATCCTGCCAACTGATCCAGTCGAGGATGCGCCCTGCCGCGTCGAGCGACAACACGCGCGTGGTGTGCAGATCGGCGATCGTGCACTCCGCGTATTCGATGGAACCGGCTGTGTGCGAGTCCATGGCCCGCGCAGCATAGAACAAATCGCGAAACGGGCGTTAGCGGCGTCTTGCCTGCCGAATGTCGCTGGTTACCCGCTTTCCCGGCATCCCGTTATGCTTGGGAGACCGAAAGTTCGCGGCGTCCGACCTGATATCGGGGGTTGACCGGCATGGCTGACGTTTTCGTTTCCTACGCCCGCGCCGACAAGGCGCGCGTCGCGCCGCTGGTCGCCGCGATCGAGGCGAAGGGCTGGTCGGTGTGGTGGGACCCGGAAATCACGCCGGGTCAGGAATTCGACGACCAGATCGAAGCCGAGATCGACGCGGCCAAGGCTGTGCTGGTTGTCTGGACGCCGACTTCGGTGGCCTCGCGCTGGGTTCGCGGCGAAGCGCGCGAAGCGGCCGAACGCGGGATCCTCGTGCCGGTGCGGTTCGAAAAGGCGCGCCTGCCGATGGACGTGCGCGCGATCCATACCACCGATCTCGACGGCTGGGGCCAGGACACTGCCCATCCGGTCCTGCAGGAGTGCCTGAACGCTTTGGCGGCGATGATCGCGCGGTCGACGGCCGCGCAGTCCGGGCATGCGGGCAATACCTCGGCCGCATCGTCGCCCTCGGCCGACGAATCAAAGCGCTTCTCGGTCTGCGTGTTGCCGTTCGCCAACATGAGCGGCGATTCGGAGCAGGAATATTTCAGCGACGGCATCACCGAAGACATCATCACCGACCTCAGCAAGGTCTCGGCGCTGGCGGTGATTTCGAGCAACACCGCATTCCGCTACAAGGGCCAGCACGTTGAAATTGCGAAGGTTGCGCGTGAACTCAAGGTCACGCATGTGCTGGAGGGCAGCGTCCGCAAGGCAGGTGGCCGCATACGAATCAATGCGCAGTTGATCGACGGCGCCAGCGACAACCACGTCTGGGCCGAGCGTTACGACCGCGACGCCAGCGACATCTTCGCGATCCAGGACGAGATTTCGCAGGCGATCGTCAAGGCGCTGCGGCTGCGCTTGCTTCCGCAGGAGAAAAAGGCCATCGAGCGGCGCGGCACCGACAGCGTCGAGGCGCATGACCTCTATTTGATGGCGCGACAGACTTATGTGAACAATCAGGAGGATTTGCGGTCCGCACAAGCCATCGTTCGTCTGTGTACTCGTGCGACGGAGATCGATCCGAAGTACGCATTGGCCTGGGCGCTCATGGCGATGGGCTATCGCAGTTTGCGCGAATGGGGCGTGCAATCGGATGATGGCATGACGGCCGCTGAGCGGGCATTGGCCCTCGATCCGGATTTGGCCGAGGCCCACGCCGTCAAGGCCTACATCCTGTTGATGAGGGACGATACCGACGCGGCGGCACTGGAAATAGATGTAGCGCTGAAACTTGACCCCGAGTCATACGAGGCCAATCGTTCGGCCGGTCGCTTGAGTTATCTGTCGCATCATTACGAAACCGCCATCGATCGGTATGAAAAGGCGGTCAGCCTGATGGAGGCCGACCTCAATTCGGCCGGCATGTTGATTGCTTGCTACAACGTACTGGGCAATGATGCCGGCGCACGTCGGTCCGCCGAATTCGCGCTTCATCGCGCCGAGGCAATCCTGGCGCGCGATCAGAACAATTCGAGCGCATTGGTTTACAGCGCCTACGCGCTGGCGTCGCTCGGCGAGGGCGAACGCGCCAAGATCCGCATGAATCGCGCGATTGTCATCGATCCCGAAAATTGGGACATGCGCTACAACTTTGCATGCGCACTGAACCGCTACCTGAAAGAAAAAGAGTCCGCGCTGGAAATGCTCACGCCGCTTTTCGGCCAGATCACTGGCTCGTTCCTGCGCTACCTGAAAGCCGACCCGGACCTCGAATCGTTGCACGGCGATCCGCGCTACCAAGCCATGGTCGTCGCTGCCGAAGCGCGGCTTCAGGCGGCCAAGTCGGCAGCACCGCCAGCACCGGAGGCCGCATGATCTGCGTGATCGTGGGCAAGGCCAATAGCCATGGCTGACGTCTTCGTTTCCTACGCCCGCGCCGACAAGACGCGCGTCGCACCGCTGGTCGCCGCGATCGAGGCCAAGGGCTGGTCGGTGTGGTGGGATCCTGATATCAGCCCGGGCCAGGAGTTCGACGACCAGATCGATGCCCAGCTGATGTCGGCGAAGGCTGTGGTGGTGGTATGGACGCCGACATCGGTAATTTCGCGCTGGGTACGCGGCGAGGCGCGCGACGCGGCCGATCGCGGCGTGCTGGTGCCGGTGCGTTTCGAGCAGGCGCGCCTGCCGATCGACGTACGCGCGATCCACACCACCGATCTGGATGACTGGCACGAGGATCCAGAGAGCGCGCCGGCGCAGGCTTGCCTGCTCGCGCTGGCCGCGATGATCGCGCACTCCAGTGCCGCGCAGGCGGCCGAGACAAAGGCCCGAGCGGCGCCAGCGAAGAAGGAAGCTCCGCATTACTCGGTGTGCGTGTTGCCGTTTCTCAACATGAGCGGCGATCCGGAACAGGAATATTTCAGCGACGGCATCAGCGAAGACATCATCACCGACCTCAACAAGGTGTCCGCGCTCGAGGTGGTGTCACGCAACACCGCGTTTGCCTGCAAGGGCAAACAGATGGACGCGTCGGCGATTGCGCGCAAGCTGAAGGTCACGCACGTGTTGGAAGGCAGCGTCCGCCGCGCCGGCGGGCGCGTGCGGATCACCGCGCAGTTGACCGATGCGACCAACGATCGGCAGGTGTGGGCCGAGCGCTACGACCGCGACACGGACGATATCTTTGTACTGCAGGACGAGATCTCGCACGCGATCGTCAAGGCGCTGCGGCTGCAATTGTTGCCGGAGGAGCGTCGCGCGATTCGCCGCCGCGGCACCGACAGTGTCGAGGCCCACGACCTGTATCTGATGGCACGCCAGATCTACGTGACAACCCAGGAAGACGAACGCAGCTCGCAGGCGATCATTCGCGCCTGCCAACGCGCCACCGAGATCGATCCGAATTATGCACAGGCCTGGGCTCTGCTGGCTTGGGGTCAACGCAGCCTGAGTTCGTTTGCTGTGCAACCCGACGACGGGATCACCGCCGTTGACAAGGCACTCGTTCTGGACCCCGAACTTGCGGAGGCGCACGCGGTCAAGGCCGACATCTTGCGTACGCGCGGCCAGATGGATGCCGCGGTCGCCCAGGCGGCGTCGGCGCTGAAGCTGGATCCGGAATCCTACGAGGCCAATCGGGTGGCAGGCCGAATCGCATACATGCAGCACCGCTTCGAGGATGCGGTCGGCTACTACGAAAAGACGCTCAACCTGGTGGATTCGGACGTCAACTCGGCGATGATGCTGGTCAGTTCCTACCGTGCGCTGGGCGATTCCGCCGGTCGGCTGCGCGCGGCGGCGGTGGCGGTGCAACGCGCGGACGCGGTGCTCGCGCATGACCAGAACAATGTGGCGGTCATTGCTTTCAGCGCCAATGCCCTCAGCGCGGCCGGTGAACGCGAGCGAGCCAGCGTACGCATGAACCGTGCGCTGCTGGTCGACCCCGACAACTTCGGAATGCGCTACAACTTCGCGTGCGGTTTGTGCGTTTACCAGCACGACAAGGATGCCGCGCTGGACATGCTGGAACCCTTGTTTCCAAGGATCACCGGCGAACTTTTGCGTTACCTGCAAGCGGACCCGGATTTCGATTCCCTGCACGACGACCCGCGCTATCAGGCCATGGTCGCCGCCGCCGAGGCGCGCCTCGCAGCGGAGAAGCACGCGGGTGAGCCGGCGAATCAACCTGCCTGATCGCGGCGCCGGTTTCTTGCACGCCTGGATATCTCAGCTCGTCATTCCGGCGCAGGCCGGAATCCATTTTTCTGAGGCAAGATCAAGATGGATCCCGGCCTGCGCCGGGATGACGATCAAAAGCAGAGCCTTGCGACCCGGCTTGGCGCGGTCCGCGTAGTAAGGCCAACCGTGCTTCGGCTGTGCGTCACGCGCTCGAACCCGGAGCGGCGGATGCAACCCGGCCGTGTTCACTTGCCCAGCACGTACAACTGCCACAGGTCCTTGGTGGTCATCTGCAGGAAGGGACGCATGGTCACGCGACCGGCGATGCCGATGCTCTGCTCGAGATAGCGCAGCTCGTCGAATTTTTCGCGGGTTTCGCCGTCCAGTTCCACATCAAGGCCGTTCTCGCGCGCCAGCAGCAGCCCTTTGGCCCGCAAGGCCAGCTCGGTGTACACGCGCAGGTAGCAGAGCATGTCCGCCACCAGCGTGCCATCCAGCTTGTCGCGCAGGCCGCTCAGGAAGACGCCCGCGGGCGTGCGATCGAATTTGCCCGAATCGATCATCCTCATCAGTTCGGCATCTTCGTCGAAATCCACTTCCAGCCAGTTGTGGGTGCGGTTCTCGCTGATGTGGAGCAACAGATACAAGAGCGGCGGCAGGATCAGCAGGACGCCCACGGTGGACAACACGGGCGAGACGTAGAAGTGGTTGAAGATGGAATGCACGGCGATGGCCGCCAGCAGGCCCGGCACGCAATGGATGGGACGCACGTCCACGCTGCGCTCGGCCAGCGTCTGCGTGATCACCGCGAAGATCGCCACCACGCCACCGTGCATCACCGCGGTGCCGAAGCCGCGCACGATCCAGAGGGTCAGCGTGGTGTTGTGGTCGAGGTACAGGTAGTAAAAGTTCTCGACCACCGCGAAGCCCGCGCCCACCGCGAAACCCAGGATCACGGAATCGACCAGGAAACCCACGCGATGGGTGCCGAACAGCCACAGCACCACGCAGGCTTTCAGTGTCTCCTCCACGACTGGCGCCACCCAGCGCGAATAGTGGGTGAGGTTCATGCCGAACAGGTCCATCAATTCGCCGTTGAGGAAGTAGCACGCCACTGCCACCACGCCGCCGGCCGCCAGCATCGCGAGCACCAGGCGCATCCGCACCATGCGGTAGGTGTCGAGATAAATCAGCAGCAGCAGAAACGTGATGACCGGCAGCAGACCCACCGGAACGACGGTGAGCATGGCCAGCGCGTGGTGGAGAGTTTTCATCGTCACAGGATCTTCAGCGAGAGCATCCATTCATCCCGGCCGCCGCCCGTGCCCCCGAATCCCCGTGCATAGCCCGCCGACAGCGTCATCGGCAAGTGGTTCAGCACGGAAAAGTCGAGGTCGAGCTGCAGGCCGGCGTCACGCGCGGTGCTGCGCAGCGCGGCACGGTTGGGATCCGTTACCAGCACGCCCGTGAACAGCGCCGGGCGAATCCACTTCAGGAAGAACCCGGCGCTGCCCACGTTCTCGAAGCGCCACGGCGGCAGGTTCAATTCCAACGTCGATTTGGCGAAGGTATGGCCCGCGAGCTGGTCGATCTCGTAGCCGGGGAAGCTGTCGAATTCCCGGTAGTGCTTGGGATCCTGGTTGTCGACGTAATTGTTCTGGAAGCCGCCGAAGTAGAAATTGGCGAGGTTGTTGTTGCGGTTGCCGCCGGAAACACCGGCCGAGTTGTACAGCCACAGCGACATGTGCGGCACCGGCAGCATGAAGCCGAAGTCGAACCCGGCGTGCAATTGCGGAATGGTGCGGCCGTTGGCGACGTAGGTCGTGGTGTCCACGTTCCAGCCGATGCCCTGCTCGCGGTCCACGGCGCCTCCCGATTGCTTGAGGTCGGCGTACTTCAATCCGGCGCGTGCGACGAAAATGTTGTTGACCTGGGCATTGACGTTCTGGAAACCCGGCAGTGTGCTGAGCCCGGTGTAGTAGGCGCCACTGGCGCTGAAATCGAGCTGGCGCGGGGTATCCAGGATCAGCGTGCGCTTGTAGCCGACCAACAGCGAGTCGCCCTTCAGGCTGGTTCGGACCGGGCCGAACAGGTCGTAGAAATCGGCGTGGTTGTGCCAATAGCGCACTTCCCAGTTCATCGCCTTGTAGTCGACGTCGAGGTGCAGGCGCTGGCCGTGGTCGGTCGGGCCGCCCACGGACACCGCGGCGTCGATCCCCAACGTGTAGAGGCTCAGAGTGTCGCCGAGTTCGGTGTGCCAGCCCAGCGCCCCGCCGCCGCGGTAGCCTTCGACCACCGGGTAATGCGATTGCAGGCGCATTTCGTGTGCTGGCTTGTACACGCCCTTGTGCGTGACCAGCGAATCGAGGTCGATTCGGGAAGGCGAGCCGACGCCCCAGGTCTTCACGATCGGGTGGCGCTCGGCCACCCGTGTGCCGAGGAAATCGATGGAGCTCAGGTCGTCGAGCGGCACCGGATTGAATTCGATCGGCAGAAATCCCTGTCCGGTGTACTCCAGCGCCGCGAGCTTGCCGTCCGGCAATTGCATCGGGCGGAACAGGCCGGTGTCGATGTTGCTCAAGGCATCCATCTTGCCGGTGGCAATGTCGTAGCGATAGATGTCGGAGATGCCGGTGTAGTACGAACTGCCATACAACTGGCGGTCGTCGTTGCCGAAGATGAAACCTTCCGGCGCGGCCTGGCCGAAGTCGTAGGTCGCGAACGGTGCGGTGCTTCCGGCCAGCAACCCCGCCGTCTTGTAGAGGTGCAGGAAGTTGTCTCCGTTGACCTCGGACACCGACAGCGAAAGCATGCTGCCGTCGTGCGACACGTCGAGATCGAACGGCTCCTCACCGTAAGGGAAGGTATGCACCTGATGCCATTCGTCGTACGGGTACGGGATGCGCACCAGGGTGACGTAGCCGTTGGCGGTGCGCAGCCCCCACAGCGAACGGTCGGCCGGATCGAACGCAAGATCGCCGACGCGGGCCTTTCGCAGCAACCGGCGGGTCTTGCCGGTACGGATGTCAACCGCCATCAGGTCACGGTAGTCCAGGTTGTTCTGCGTGTAGAAGAACGTCTGGGTCGCCGGGTCGTAGGCCGAGGAAGTAACGGTATATTTCATCGAGCCCTTGATGTCGACCACGTGGTGGAGGGTTCCGTCCTTCAGCGACAGCACGCCCACGTAGGCAAGCCTGCCGGGGTAGCGGAAGGCCCCGATCAGGTTGCCTTGGTCGATGAACGAGCGCGAGACCGAACCCAGCGCGTGCGGCGCGAGCGGCGCCACCTTGGTGATCGGGTACTGATGCACTTTTTTCAGGTTGGCTTCCTGGAAAGTGTGTTCCCAGGCGATCCAGTCGTTCCACGCCTGGTCCAGCGGGATGTGGAACACCTGCTGGAACTGATCCGCGTAGTAGGCCTTGCTGCTCTGGCTGCGGATGAACCAGTCGAGCAGTTGCTGCGGCGAGTAGCGCAGCGACAGATACGTCATGAAGCGCGTGCCGTACAGGTACGCATTGGTCATGGTCTCGAAGCTGACCGACGTGCCCACCGAGACCAGCCCCAGCGGATGGTAGAAATGCGCGTGGTCGCGCACCATCGCGCGGAATACCATTTCGTCGTACGGGCCCTGGGCGCGGCCGATGCCACCGCCCATCCAGGTCTCCATGTAGACCGCGATGCCTTCCTGGAACCAGCGCGGCACGCTCATGCGCGGGGTGGTCAGGTAGCCGTAGAGGATGGTTTCCGGATGTGCGTCGATCGGGCGTACCTTGCCGCCCAGGAACCGGCGCCAGCGCGCGTCACGCGCGTTCCAGCCGTCCATGGTGGCAGCGTGCACCAACTCGTGGTTGGCCGTCGAGAACATGCGCTCGCTGCTGGGCGAGGTGCCCATGGCCTTGAGGTCCGGCGCGATGTACAGCGTCACCTCGTTGAACGGCGCCACCGAGGTGCCGCCGTTGCCGTAGTCGCTGAAGTCGGTGAGCACCACCGTGGTGCGATCCCACGGCTTCCAGTGGAAAATCCTTTCTTGGAATTGCAGCGAATTTTCGAAGCTGCGCGCGACGTGCGGGACCAGGTAGGCGTTGTCCGGCGTGTACAACACCCGCAGATCCTTCGTTTCGAGGCTCTGCAGTTGGAACAATTGGGCGAACGCGCAATCCGGAATCACGATCGCCACGGCCAGCGCAGCCACGGCCAGCAGATGTCCCCGCACCAATCGCCCCATGGACTGCCCCTTCACCGAATGCCTGCCGCTCGCCCACGGCTGTGCATCTCGCTGGCACACCGCCTACTTGCAAGCATGCCACAACCCTGCCCGCGATTGCGGACAGGGTTGTGGCGCATCAGGGTTGCCGCTGGAGCCCGATCGCGGTCCCCGGTGGCACCCTCGTTTTACTCGGCCGCGCCGTGTTGCAACGCGCTGCGGGCGGCGTCGTTGTTGAGCAACTGCTGGCGGAACGCTGCGTTGTTCAAGGCCGCGCGGAAAGCCTGGTTCTGCATGGCCTGCCGGAACGCCTGACTCTGCAGCGCGCTGCGGAACGCGTCGTTGTTCAACAAGGCGGACCGGAATGCGTCGTTACTGAGCAGCGCGCTGCGCAGCATCGCGGCGTTGGCCAGTTGGGCGCGGAACGCATCGCTATTTTGCAGCGAAGCACGGAATGCATCGCTGTTCTGCAACGAAGCGCGGAATGCATCGTTGCTGGCGAGCGCGTTGCGGAACGCGTCGTTGTGCTCCAGCGCCGAGCGGAAGGCGTCGCTATTCTGCATCGCGCTGCGGAAGGCGGCATTGTGCTGCATCGCCGTAAGGAAGGCAGCGTTGTGCTGCAACGAGGCACGGAACGCATCGTTGCTGGCGAGCGCGTTGCGGAAGGCGTCGTTGTGCTCCAGCGCCGAACGGAACGCGTCGCTGTTCTGCAGGGAGGCGCGGAACGCGTCGCTGTTCTGCAGCGCGTTGCGGAAGGCGTCGCTGTTCTGCAACGAAGTGCGGAATGCATCGTTGCTGGCGAGCGCGTTGCGGAACGCGTCGTTGTGCTCCAGCGCCGAGCGGAACGCATCGCTGTTCTGCATCGCGCTGCGGAACGCGGCGTTGTGTTGCATCGCTGTAAGGAAGGCAGCGTTGTGCTGCAGCGAGGCGCGGAACGCATCGTTGCTGGCGAGCGCGTTGCGGAATGCATCGTTGTGTTCCAGCGCCGAGCGGAACGCATCGCTGTTCTGCAGGGAGGCGCGGAACGCATCGCTTTTTTGCAACGAAGCACGGAATGCATCGCTGTTCTGCAACGAGGCGCGGAACGCGTCGTTGCGGGCAAGCGCCTGCAGGAATGCGTCGTTGTGTTCCAGCGCCGAGCGGAACGCGTCGCTGTTTTGCAACGCGTTCCGGAACGCGGCGTTGTGCTGCATTGCACTGAGGAACGCAGCATTGTGCTGCAACGAAGCGCGGAACGCATCGTTGCTGGCGAGCGCGTTGCGGAAGGCGTCGTTGTGCTGGAGCGCCGACAGGAACGCGTCGCTGTTCTGCAGCGAGGCACGGAACGCGTCGCTGCTTTGCAGCGCCGAGCGCAAGGCATCGCTGTTGGACAGCGCGGTGCGCATTTCGCTGTTCGCGAGCGCGGTGCGGAACGCGTCGCTGCGCAGCAGTGTCATCATCGCCGGATCATTGATGATCTTCTGGTAGGCATCGGTCTGGACGAATTTCGCCGCGTCCTGGTTGCCGAGTTGGAGGTCGCCACTCTTCACCTGGCTCGCTTCGTAGCGATGGGCCGGGGCAATCGTCGCCGCAGCCATTTCGCTGGCGCCGTGCGGAAACATGTCGCCCATGTAGGCGACACCCACCGCCACCGCGACGATCGCGACTGCCACTGCGGTGACCAATGCCTTCTTGTTCGTCGTCATGTTTGCCATTGTGCTGCCCCTTGGTTCGTGTCTGTGGTGGGTTCGTGACATGCGCCATCCGATGCGCGCCGCACGCCATCCAATACGGCGGGCGTCGCGGAAAGTTGGTGATTGCGCGGAATCCGGTTCCCGCACCCCGGCAGGGCTGGCCACCGCGGCCATTTCCATCAGCCGTGCATGCAGCGACCGGGGAGGTTCCGGCGCCGGTGGTGCCTCCCGCAGTGCCGTGTCCAGTTCCAGCAGCTCCGCGCGGGCGGTGCGCAATTCGGGCGAATGGTCCAGTGCGACTTGCAGGCGCGCGCGCGTGGTGGAATCCAGATCGTGGTCCAGTTCCGCGTGCAGCCACGCCATTTCGAGAGGATCGATCATGCCGTCGCGACCCCGCGTGCGAAGAGCTTCCCGTGCAGTTCCTGGCGGGCGCTGTACAACCGCGATTTCACGGTTTTTTCGGGGATGTGCAGGATCTCGGCCATTTGTGCGTAACTGCATTCGGCAAAGTGTCTGAGGACGATGACGACTCGATGGTCGTAGGGCAATTCCATCAATGCGGTTTGGATCAAGTCGTGCAACTGTGCATCTCCGGCCACCTGTTCGGGTCCCCGCTCGGCGCTTGCCAGCGGGAAATCCTCCACGTCGATCGCAACTACCTCTGCATGGCGCCGGTGCTTCAACCGGTCGATGGATTCATTCACCGCGATCCGGTAGATCCAACTGAACAGCCGATATGTCGGGTCGTACCCGGCTATGTTCTCGAACACTTTCAGAAACACGTTCTGGGTGGCATCCGCCGCCTCAGCCGCGCTGCCGAGCATCCGGAAGGCGACATTGAACATCGGACGCTCGTAGCACTCGATCAATTCGCTGAAGGCATTGGCATCACGCATGCGGAGGCGCGCCACCCATGTCGCGTCGGGTTCGTCGCCGATCCGCCCCATATGCGTCATATACGCCCCAAGCCCCGAAAAGTTGGCGGGGGTTGCCAAGTCCGACCGGGCCACGCGACGTGGTTCAGCCGTGCGTCACGTACTGCAGGTCACCGAGAACAGCTTGTCCATTCCGGAATAGCGGAAAACATCGTGGACGTGCGGATTGACGTTGATCAGGCGGATCCCCGAACCCGCCGCGGCCAGCCGTTTGTGGGTCTTCAAAAGCACGCCGAGGCCAGCGCTGGAAATGTATTCCAGCCCGCCCGCGTCGATCACGCACGGTGGCGCGACTTCGTCCAGAAACGCCTGCGCCGTGGCCGCCTGGGCCGCGTCCAGCCGCCCAACCAGCAGCACGTGGCGGTCTTCCCCGTAACGGATATCAAGCATGGTCCTGCGCCATCCTTTTGGTGAAGGTGACCTTGCTCTCGCGATTGCGGTATTCGTAGTGGATCGCATCCACCATTTTTGAAACCAGATAAAGGCCCATGCCACCGGGCTGCCGTGCTGCCAGCGGTGCATCGACATCGACCTCGGGGACGCGCGTCGGATCGTAGGGTTCCACGTCGTAGTCCGTCAGGCTGATCTCGACTGCGTCGCCGATCCAGTCCAGGCGCAATGTGATGTCATGGTCCGTGTCTTGGTTGTACTTGACCATGTTCACGAACAACTCCTCGATCGACAGGTCCACCGGCAGGCGCAACGCAGGGTCGGTGCGCCGTTCGGAAAAAAAAAGATCGGTCGCGGCGACGATGGCCGGCAATTCGTGGATGGAACGCTTGAACGTCATTTCCACGGCTCGCCGCCCTCCGAGTGTGCGCCGACGAACGTCGCAACCCTTGGCGGCACGCCACCGCCAGGAAGTACCTCGGTCACTATAGCGCCAATTCGCCGGTTCGATTGCAATGCAATCCGTGGCGGTCCGGGATTGCCTCGAGGGCCCGGCGCCGCCTTCGCCCGTACGATGGTCGTGCTTGCATCGTGGCATCCGCGGTACGAGACTTGCCGCGGTCTGAGGCTCGACTGTCACTGGCGGGAATGGGGAGCGTGAGCGTGGACAGCATCGGGCAAGCAGGCGAGGACATCACCCGCAAGAATCTGCTGGAGGCCTTGCTGGCCACCACCCGTGCACTGGGCGGCACGGAAACCGGATCGGCTGCAGCGGAACTGGCAGAAGCTGCACGTTTGCACACCGGCGCCCACACTGCGGCGCTCTGGCGCCGCGACACGCAGAACGGCGAACTGACTCTGTTGGTGCCGGCACGCGACCCACCACCGCGTCTCGCGGCCGGGGCCGGGTTGGCCGGGCGCTGCGCCGAGGGCGGCCACATGCTGCTGGAAGTCGATGCGGGAACGGCCGTGGACATCATGGCAGTAACGACGATCGACCCCGACCGCGTCGGACGCACGGGCGCGGTGCTGAGCCTGCCGCTGGTGGCGGGCGACATCGTGCTCGGAATCCTGCAACTCCTGTACGAATCGGGCCGAGGCTTCGACCCGAATATGGTACTGCTTGCGCAGGTCCTCGCCGCCGAAGGCGCGCTGGCGTTGCGCGACACCGGCCCCGGCGCAACCAACACATTGCATAGCGAGGTGGAAGTCGCGCGCGCGATCCAGCGCAGCACGCTGCCCACGCAAATGCCCGCGGTGCCGGGCTATGACCTGTACGGGCACTTCCAGCCTGCGACCTATGCCGGCGGCGACATGTTCGACGCAGTGAAACTTCCGACGGGCGTGTTCCTGTTGCTGGGCGACGCCACCGGGCACGGATTCGGCCCCGCGCTGTCGGCGATGGAAATGCAGGGCATGCTGCGCGTCGCATTCCGGCTCGGTGCCAGCCTCGACGATGCCTATCGGCACGTCAACAATCAGCTAGCCGAGGATCTTCCGGCAGACCGCTTCATCACCGCGTTCATGGCGTATCTCGACGCCGAGACACACAGCGTGCGTTACCACTGCGCGGGGCAGGGACCGCTGCTGCTCTACCGCGCGGGCGATGACCGCTGCGAATGGATCGAACCAACGACGTTTCCGGTAGGGGTGATGGATCTGGCCGAAGTACCCCAGGCGGCGACGCTCGAGATGGGCGAAGGCGACATCCTGGCCTTGATTTCCGATGGTCTGTACGAACGCGTCGATGCCGGCAACGCCGAGTTCGGACCGGAGCGCGTCGCCGAGGCGATCCGCCGCGGACAGCATCTGCCGATGGCGGAATTGTGCCAGCGCTTGCTGGTTGCGGCCGACACCTTCGCCGGCGGGATCGCTGCAGCGGATGACGTCACGTTGATCCTGGTGCGGCGGCTGCCCGCCGGCGCCGATGCCGGCCGCGCGTGAGCGAAGAACCCGGAGTTGCCGATGCCTGGGCGGGACGAACCTCTCCCGGCAGGGGCGGTATCGAGGCGGGTTCTATCCGATTCGGCGCCGCGCTATGCTTGAGCGACAGCAAGTCGCAGCACCCGAAACCACGCAGGGCCGGCACGCATGGCTGATGTCTTCGTTTCCTATGCCCGAGCCGACAAGGCACGTGTCACGCCCTTGGTGGCGGCGATCGAGGCCAAGGGCTGGACGGTGTGGTGGGATCCGGAAATTGCGCCCGGGCGCCAGTTCGACGACGAGATCGACGTCGCACTGCAGGCTGCCAAGGCGGTGCTGGTGGTGTGGACTCCGACGTCCGTGGTATCGCGCTGGGTGCGCGGCGAGGCTCGTGATGCGGCCGAACGCGGCATCCTGGTGCCGGTGCGTTTCGATCAGGCGCGCCTGCCGATCGACGTGCGCGCGATCCACACCACCGACCTCGATGGCTGGCGCGAGGACCCGGCACATCCGGCGATCCAGGAGTGCCTGCATGCGCTGGGATCGATGATCGTGAGCGCGCCAAACGATGTCGGCGAGGTGACGAAGGGCGCGGCGTCGGCCGCTGGCAAAACTGCGCCCCGCTTTTCCATTTGCGTGCTGCCGTTCGTGAACATGAGCGGCGACCCGGAACAGGAATATTTCAGCGACGGCATCACCGAGGACATCCTGACCGACCTCAGCAAGATATCCGCCCTGTCGATCATCTCGCGCAATGGTTCGTTCCTGTACAAGGGCAAGCAGGTCGACATCCCGCAGATTGCGCGCGATCTCAACGTCACGCACGTGCTGGAAGGGAGTGTGCGCAAGGCCGGCGGTCGGGTGCGGATCAGCGCGCAGTTGATCGACGGTGCCAGCAACCGGCACGTGTGGGCCGAGCGTTACGATCGCGACGCGAGCGACATCTTCGAACTGCAGGACGAGATTTCACACGCGATCGTCAAGGCGCTCAGGCTTCGGTTGTTGCCCGAGGAAAAAAAGGCCATCGAACGACGCGGCACCGACAGCGCCGACGCGCACGATCTCTACCTGATGGCACGCCAGCTCTACGTTACTGACCAATTGGGCGAGAGCGCCGCGAAAGCGATAGTGCGCGCGTGTGCGCGTGCTACCGAAATCGATCCGGATTACGCGCAGGCTTGGGCATTGATGGCGGTGGGCTATCGCAACCTGCGCGAGATAGGCGTGGAAACCGACGACGGTATGGTAGCTGCGGAAAAGGCGCTGGCATTGGACCCAGACTTGGCGGAGGCGCACGCCGTCAAGGCCTACATCGTGCAAATGAAAGGCGCGATGGACGAAGCGTTGGCAGAAGTTGAGACAGCGCTGGAACTGGATCCGGAATCGTATGAAGCCAACCGCACTGCCGGGCGCCTGAATTACCAGTTGCACCGGTTTGAAGATGCGGCCAAGTTCTTTGAAAAAGCTTTGGGTCTGATGGAATCGGACGTCAACACGGCGATGACACTGGTCAGCACGTACAGAGTGATCGGCGACAAAGTCGGGATGCGTCGCGCTGCCGAAATGGCGTCAAGGCGCGCAGACGCCGTTCTGGCTCTCGATCGGAACAACGCCACGGTAATGGCATACAGCGCCAATGCGCTCGGGGCATTGGGCGAGGCAGAAAGAGCCAAGGCGCGCATGAACCGCGCGTTGCTGATTGATCCCGACAACTTGGACATGCGCTACAACTTTGCATGCGCTCTGAACGCGTACTTGAATGACAAGCAAGCGGCATTGGACATGCTCGAGCCGCTGTTCGCCGGGATTACGGCCTACCTGTTGCGCTACCTCCGTGCCGATCCCGATTTCGAATCCCTGCATGATGATCCGCGCTACCAGGCCATGGTTGCCGCCGCCGAAGCGCGCCTCGCGGCGACGCAGCCATCCGCGACAGCGGAAAGCAAACAGCCCGCGTAGGTAACGATTGCTCCGTTCCGTCTGCTGTCGTTTGACGACAAAAAGAAAAGATCGGATGCGTTTCGGGAAGGATCGGATCGTGCTTGCGCGTCACATCTTTCCCGCTTCCAACGGTCGCTGGCGGTGCATCACCGCCCACTCGACGTGCTCGGCCAGCGAGGCTTCGCCCAGCGCCCGCAGGATTTCGCGTTGCTCGTCGGCGTCCTCGGCCTTGTCCAGTGCGGTGCGCGCGTTGCCGAACACGCGTTCCATGAAGCGGTACTGGCGGATCAGTTCGCGATCGGCCTTGCGGAACGAATACGCCTCGCGCACGGCCGCGAAGATCGAGAACACGGCCATCACCACGATCAGGTCGTTCTTGGCGTCGTTCGACAACTTGTGCACCAGCACCGCCAGTACCGCGCTGATGAAAATGCCCGCCAGCAGGCACATGGCGCCGATCGCTTCGTTGATGCGATGGCTGCGTTCGCGTTGTTCGGTGCGGACCCGGTAGTAACCGAGTTCGCCGTGCGTGGCGTCGCCGACCCACTCATCGATCACGCCTCGCAATGCCGCCTCGTCCCGCCGTGCCGGCCATGCATCGCCGAAAAGTCCGGAGCCGCGCATCACATTGCGTACCCAGCCCAGTTCGATGTCCTGCTTCTGCAACAGGCTGTCGCGGGCGAATTCGGGATCGCCGGTCAGCGAAATACCGGCGCGCCGCCAGTAGCACTGCACGCGCAGCCCCTCGGCCAGCGCGCGGTAATCCAGGTACTTGCGGTGCCAGCCGCGCCGTTTTGCGATGGCGCTCACCACTACGCCGGTCGCGAACAGGAACAGGAACACGAACAGCATGTTGTCATGATCGGGAAGGTTGTCGTACATCGTGAAGGCCACGCCCATCACGAACGCAACCAGGTAGATCACGCGCATCGCCAGCAGCACGCGTTTCTGGAAATGGATCGCCAGCCAATCGGCCGTGCGGAACAGCGCGGTGGGCGACGACTGTGTCGGCATGCTTTCGCCCGCGGCGGAAGGCGCATCTTCGATGCCGGCGCCGCCCGCCTCGATTTCCTCGCGATACTTCGCGGCATCGACATTGAACGCATCGGTATGCGCGAACACCATGCGGAACGCCTGCGGCATCGGCGCATCGGGTTCCGAAGCGTGGTCGAGATTGCGCCAGATCACCTGGCCCGGCCGCAGTGGTGCGCGGGGTGCGCCGTCCGGCACGTCGCGCGAACACACCAGGTGGCACAACAACCGCTCGTCACCGCCACCGTACAGGCGCGGCCGCCTGTCGCGCCGGCGCTCGAAGTCGCCCGGCGGCGTCCCCGTCAGGAAATATTCCACGATTTGCGCGGTGCCACCCAGACGGTGCGACGGTTTGCCGTCCCAAATCCCCAACAACAAATGACAATGCCGAGCCACGAACATCCCGGCGTGCGCGTACTGGCGGTTGCGCTCGTCGCCAGGCTCGGAAACCGCGGCGTGCGTATGGCCGCTGAGCAGCGGCAATTCGATCACACGCGCCTGTGCACACAACGATTCGAAGCGTGCACGTGCCGCGGCGTCGGTGAAATCCTGCGCATACAACTCGCGCGCGAACGGCAGCGGCGCCACGAGTTGCGCGCCAAGCCTCAGGCCTTCCTCGGCCACCAGTTGATCGCCGCCCTCGGCCAGTGGCGACAGGATCGTCAGTGGCGCGTGCAGGAACTCGTTTTGCAATTGCGCCAGCAACGCCCGCACGCGGGCCCTGATCGCCTCGATCTCGCGTGCGGGAATATTGCGGTGGCTGGTGACGCCAACCACCAGCGGCGCGCGCGCAGCATTCGTTGCCGAGGTGTTTGTCTGCTCCGAATCGACCATGTCCATCGCGACGGTCCGTTCGTGGTTGCCGGTCACTTCAGTTGCGCGCCATGCGTTGCGTGATTGCACAAACAGTCTTCCGCTTCCGGCATTCTGCCGCAATTCCCGCCTCGCCATTTCCCTATGGCCGAAAAAGTGGAGCGGCCAGTCTTCCGGCGACAACCGCGCTATTTCATGATCGGATTGTTGCGGATTGTCGGATCGATAACGCCCAACTTTCCATCCGAGCGCTGGATCACCAGATCGAATTTGAATTCGGCCGGCTCGGGGTTGGCATCGAACAGCGAAAGCTGCAGGGTGCTGCCCCGGGAAGCGAATGTGCGCCTCGGGAATGCCGTGTGCCCGAGCGGGTCGCGACCGCCGCCGCGACGGCGCGACATCTCGTTGAAGCTGATCCCGACCGGACTGTAGGTGTGTCGTTCACCTTCGCTGGCGGATACGGAAAACTCCAGATGCACCTCGGCAGTGACGACGATCGGATCGTTGATCCTGCCCTGGCTGACCGTGCCGTGGCCGGTGTCGGTCAATTCGATATCTGCGCGGCTGGCGCCGCGGCCGATCTCGAGGAAATCCGTGACAGTGACGGAAATCCTCGCCGTTGAGCATGCTGCGTGGTCAGTGGACATGCGTTTCTCCTTCGGTGAGTGGGGATGGCTGACCGGTAGCCGGCCAGGGTTGCAGCGGCACATAGCCGCTCGCGTTCAGACGATCGAACGCAATGCGCGCATGCTTCGCATCCCCGGTCAGTTGGCACAGTCGCAGCCAAGGGTCGAGCAGGCGCCAGTAGTGCGAGTCCGGAGCGCGTGTCGCGAGCAATCCGTGCGCCTGGGTCCAGGCCGCCGGCAGCGTGTCCGGTGATTGCACCCGTTGCAGCGCGCCCAGTACCAGCAATGCT
>Ga0207695_10004344_pt1 | contig 19409 bp, 11 predicted proteins | sample KBSC54metaG_FD_184354 | JGI IMG/M metagenome (GOLD analysis project Ga0207695, IMG submission 184354) | Corn rhizosphere microbial communities from Kellogg Biological Station, Michigan, USA - KBS C5-4 metaG (SPAdes) (version 2) | ecosystem: Host-associated > Plants > Roots > Rhizosphere > Soil... | reverse complement strand
CGCAGGAGAGCCTGGATCATTTAACATACTTTAACACTTTGCTGAAACAGGTGATTGGCCATGCTGACATTTATGCAGTTGCCGATGCCAAAATAGCGGATTTTGGGTTCAATAAAGTGCACAGGATGATCTATAATCCCTACGAGGGGCAGATCCATACCGGTAAAATGATGAGGACGCTGCTCAGTAAGGTGTACGATCAGGGTGTTTTGGTGCTGAATCAGTGCAATGTGGAAGCGATTGAACATGAAAATGGTTATGTAAGACTAAGAACGTCAAACGGCGATCTGAAAACCAATAAGGTGATATTAGCTACCAATGCGTTCGCAGCACAATTGTTCCCTAATCTTGATGTAGTCCCCGGCAGGGGCCAGGTGCTGGTAACTAAGCCTATCCCCCGATTGAAGATAAAAGGCACTTTTCATTTTGACGAAGGGTATTATTATTTCAGGAATATAGATGACCGCGTGTTATTCGGCGGCGGCAGGAATATCGATTTCAATAAAGAACGAACCTGGGATTTTGGTCATACCGAACAGGTGAAAGATCAATTAATAACTTACCTGAACGAAGTAATATTGCCAGGACAAAATGTTGAGGTTGATTACTGGTGGAGCGGCATCATGGGCTTTGGCGAAGATATCAACCCGATCATCCGGGAAGTTCAGCCTAATGTTTTCTGCGCGGTAAGATGTAATGGGATGGGAGTGGCTATGGGGAGTTTGGTGGGTGAAGAAGTGGCGAAACTGGCGGTTTCTTGATTTCGGAATTCGGAAGTTAGATTTCGGATTTGTTTTCCTCCTTGTCATCCCGATTGCGAAGCGAGGGATCTTATGCAATATGCTTTCACGCAATGTTAAGTGCGATTCTGATACTCCTTCACCAACGTCTTCGAAGCCCGCTGCAGCCACGATTCCGTCAGCAGTTTTTTCAACTCTTCAGGGTCGATCTTGTCCAGGTGAACCAATATAGAAGGATAATTGCGGTAATGATCGGTAATGAAAAATATTTCCGGGTCAGCCTGTATCCATTTATCCCTGTCATCAGCATGAACGACTAAAACCAGGCCATTTTCCCACATTCTGGCCAATAGTTTCTTTTGTACATAAAAAGCAGGTGTTCCAAAACACAATCCCTCTGTAGTGCCCGGCAGGACCATCATATGCTGACGGATAAATTGCAGATATATGAACGGGTCAGACATAAACTAAAATAATTCAACCAATCGTTCCAAAGCCATACCACGAGAACCTTTGATCAGTACTGTTGCGTTCCGGATTGGATTAGCTTTTAACCCAGCGACAGCCTCTTCAGCGGTATTATAAAATATTGCTTCCGACTTCCGACTTCCGACTTCCGACTTCTGACTTGCGAACTCCCCGCCAATAAAAATGCGTTCATCCACCGGCGTTTCCATTGCTTTTTTAATGATGGCTTCATGCTCAGCTGCTGATTCCTGCCCCATTTCGAACATATCTCCTAAAACCAGCACTTTGTGTTTTGCTTCTATTTTCCCAAGGTTCTCAATAGCCACTGCCATGCTGCTCGGGTTGGCGTTGTAATAGTCACATATCAGCGTATTAGTAGCGGTCTTGGTGATTTGAGAGCGATTGTTTTTAGGTTGATACCCGCTGATCCCGGCATTGATCTCTTCTGCACTCAACTTAAAGTATACGCCAATGCAGATTGCAGCCAGTATATTATCCAGGTTATAAGCCCCGGTTAATTGTGATTTTACATCGTAGCTTTCACCTGTTGAATTGTTGGTCCACTGTAAAGTAAGGTAGGGTGAGTTTTCGATTAGTTGTCCTGAAACCAAATTGTCAAGGTCAATACTCCCGTAGAACGTTACATTTTTTAATGAGCGGGTATTTTGCATCGCCATCAAATCTGCACTATCGCTATTTACAAAAGTTACCCCATTACATGCTTTCAGGTAATCGTATAATTCTCCTTTTCCTTTTTTTACCCCCTCAACCCCACCAAAACCCTCCAAATGCGCTTTGCCTACATTGGTGATCAAACCATGGGAAGGTTGGGATATGGTACAAAGCAATTCAATTTCTTCCTGATGATTAGCCCCCATTTCGATCACTGCTGCTTCATGTGATGCATTGATGGAAAGTATAGTAAGCGGCACACCAATGTGATTGTTCAGGTTTCCCTGGGTCGCATAGGTATTGAAATGCTGTGATAATACCGCGTTGATTAGCTCTTTGGTGGTGGTTTTGCCATTAGTGCCGGTCAGCCCGACAACAGGAATAGTCAATTGACGACGGTGATATCTTGCCAAATCCTGCAATGCAGTCAAAACATCCTCGACCAATAAATACTGATCTCCTTTTTGATATTCCGGATTATCGATCAATGCATAAGCCGCACCGGATGCAATGGCCTGCTCGGCAAAAGTATTAGCATCAAACTTTTCGCCCTTCAAAGCGAAAAATAAGCTGCCGGGTGCTATTTTCCGGGTATCCGTGCTGATGACAGGGTGGTTTTTATAAAGCTGGTATAATTGCTCTGTGGTAGTCATTATTTTTTATTTGTAGAGACGCAATGCATTGCGTCTAGGTGTGTCATTTAACCTTAAATGGTACCTGTTCGTCGCATCCACGCTATAACTGCCTTTATTTCGCCATAGCTATGCTCTTCTCCCAATACTTCTTTTAAAGGACCTAGTTTTTCTGCACCATAACTTTCAACCGTTTCCTGTATCAAAAGTTTCTTCTCCTCATTCACCATCTCTAATATATCAATTGCACCCGTAAAAATATAATAACTTAAATGGCCTTCAATAGTAGAAGTGGCCAGGCTCCGTTCTGAGGCAATTTCCGCAATGGTTTTACCAGACTTGAACAGGTTAAAGCTATCCGAAGCCGTATTAGAAGATTTTGAACTGTTGCTGCCTCTTTTGGCTTTCTTAGTAGGTTGTGCCGATTTTTGTTTAATGCGCGATGATAAATCATTCTTCGTACAATAATTTTTAACCGGAACCAGGAATTCGCGACCATATCGTGCCAGTTTTATATCGCCGAAACCGGATATCAATCGTAATTCATCAAGTGTTTGTGGTAGATACATGGCCATTTCCATCAATGCAGCATCAGAAAGAATCATATATGGCGGAACATTTTCGTTCGCGGCGATGTCCCGTCGGGCGAGCTTTAATTCTTGCAGTAGGCCTGCTTCATATGGAATAACTTCTGTTTCCCTTTCTTCAAAAGTTTGCGAGGCGATCAATTCAACTTTTTGCTGTCCTTTTAAAACAGCCTCGCTTTTATCTGTTAGTTTTAAAACAGAATAACCATCGTCTGAGATTCGCAGATAACCTTGGGTAACCAACTCACGCAGGTAACGGAACCAATCGGCACGGCTGATATCCGCACCGATGCCATAGGTTTTTAGTTGCTTATGCTCTTCCCAAATCTTTTCTCTTTTAGAGCCCCTCAGAAAATCGATCACATAAGTATTGCCAAAACGTTCTTTTAATCGTGCAACTGCTGATAGCGCTTTTTGGGCGATCAGCGTAGCATCAAACTTTTCGTACTCACTCAGGCATATATCACATGACCCGCAGTTATCCGGGAACGACTCGTCAAAATAGTGCATCAGGTATTGACGGCGGCAGTTTTGTATCTGACAATATTTTACCATATCGTCCAGCTTTTTCAACATGATAGCCGACTGATCCTCGTTTCCTTCAACTTTGGCAAAACGCTGCAGCTTGACGGCATCGCCATAAGAGTACAATAAGAGAGCATCAGATGGCAGCCCATCGCGCCCGGCTCTACCTGTTTCCTGGTAATAGCCTTCGATATTTTTCGGCAGATCTACATGCACCACATACCGGACATTGGATTTATTGATGCCCATACCAAAAGCGATAGTAGCCACGATGATCTTCACTTCATCCCTTAAAAATGCTTCCTGGTTGCGTGCCTTGTCTGCATTGTCCATACCGGCATGATAAGCTTCGGCGAGAAAACCATATTCTTTTAAATCGGCAGCCAATTGTTCTGTCGACTTCCGCGAAAGACAATAAATAACGCCCGAATCCTCTTTTCTTTCGTTTAAAAAAGCAAGCAACTGTTTAAAGGAATTCCTTTTGGGAACTATTCTGTAGGTAATGTTTGCCCTGTTAAATGACGAGACAAATTCTGCTGGATTATTCAGATTGAGTTTTTCGAGAATATCCTTCCGGGTTAGTTTATCAGCGGTAGCTGTAAGCGCTATGACCGGTATTTTTGGAAATTCAATTTTTAAACCGGCCAGCATCAAATATTCAGGCCTGAAATCGTGCCCCCAGTGCGAGATACAATGTGCTTCGTCAATAGCGATCAGGCAAACAGGTAATGATTTTAGAAAATTGATGAGGCTACTTCCTTGTCCGAACAAGCGCTCGGGTGCCAGGTAAAGCAGTTTTATCTTGTTTTGTTTAAGCTGATTGGTTATCCGCTGCTGTTCATCAGGTGATTGGGTCGAATTCAGAAAAGCTGCCGGAATGCCATTTACATTCAGGCTGTCCACCTGGTCCTTCATCAGCGCTATTAATGGTGATATTACTATAGTAAGTCCACCCATTAATACAGCTGGCAATTGGTAGCATATGGATTTTCCTCCACCTGTAGGCATCAGTGCTAAAACATCCTGACCATTTAAAACATGTTGAATAATGGCTCCCTGCTGATGTCTGAAATCACTATAACCGAAATATTTTTGCAGTGCCTGTATAGGTGTCATTGTTGTGCTATGCATGCAAAGGTGCAGATTTAAATGTGAATAGGTCAGGTTAATTAAATGCTAAAATAATTAGTAAAATTGAAATAGCAAATAATTAATTATTTTTTATTTTTAGCTTAGTCTTTCTCAATATGCTAAAAAAGATCTCTTTATCACTGCTTTGCCTTTGCCTTGCCTGTATTGCTTTTGCGCAGGAGCTGCAATCTCCATCCGAATTTTTGGGATATAAACTGGGTTCCCAGTTCACACCGCATTTTCGCATTGCCGAATATTTTAAATATGTGGCTTCGGTATCCAAAAATGTAAAATTGCAGCAGTACGGGAGTACTAATGAAGGCAGGCCTTTATTAGCTATGTTCATTGCATCCGATGAAAATATAGGTAGGCTGGAAGAGATCCGTCAGCACAATCTATCACTTGCCGGACTAAGTACTACCAATACTTCCCTGGCTAATGCACCGGTTATTGTGTGGTTGAGCTATAATGTGCATGGTAACGAACCAAGCTCGAGTGAGGCAGCTATGCAGGCGCTTTATGAATTGGCAAATCCGGCTAATAAACGTACCCAACCCTGGTTTAAAAATACTGTCGTGGTGATAGACCCCTGCCTGAACCCTGATGGCCGCGAGCGATACATTAATTATTATAATTCAGTAAAAGGAGTCACTCCTAATGCCGATCCTACATCTCGCGAGCATTCTGAACCATGGCCGGGCGGCAGGGTGAACCATTATTATTTCGACCTGAACCGCGATTGGGCATGGCAAACACAAAAAGAAACCAAAGCCCATGTTGCTCTTTTTAATGAATGGCTGCCGCAGGTACATGTGGATTTTCACGAGCAGGGTTATAACGCGCCCTATTATTTTGCGCCGGCTGCCGAGCCTTTTCATAAAGATATTACACCATGGCAAAAGGAATTTCAAACCATTATAGGGAAGAACAATGCCAAATATTTTGACCAGAACGGCTGGATGTATTTTACCAAAGAGGAATTCGACCTGCTTTACCCGTCTTACGGCGATACTTATCCTATTTATAATGGCTCCATAGGAATGACGTATGAGCAGGGAGGAATTGGTGCCGGGTTAGCCATAGCTACAAGAAGTGGAGATACGTTAACATTAGCAGATAGAATTACCCATCACCTTTCAAACAGCCTGAGTACCGTCGAAACCGTTTCGGCCAATGCATCAAGGGCATTAACAGAGTTCAAAAAATATTATGATGACAACCGCGCTAATCCGCCGGGCGAGTATAAAACTTATATCATTAAAAATGATAATCCGGATAATATAGCTATGCTGGCTGAGCTGCTGCATAATAATGGTATCAAATTTGGTCATACCAGCAAGCGTTCGGCGGTAGGATTCGACTATGTTAACGGGAAAATGACAGAGGTGTCTATAGAACCGCATGACCTGGTGATCAATGCCTATCAACCCAAAGCGGTATTATTAAATGTATTGCTGGAACCCAAAACTTTCCTGGCCGACTCAAACACTTATGATATTACAGCCTGGTCGCTGCCGTATGCTTATGGTTTGAAAGCCTATGGTTTGAAAGAGTCTATAAAGCCCGAAGAATACAAATCTACAGTAGAAGCCACAGAGCCCGGTGTTAACAAGGGAGAAGTTTACGCGTATGTTGCGCCATGGAGATCTGTTTATAGCGTGAAACTTTTGGCCGAGCTTTATAAAAAAGGTATAAAGGTCCGCTGTTCGCAGGCTCCGTTTGAAGCCGGCGGACAAAAGTTTGCGCCAGGCTCGTTAATTATTACACGTGCCGGCAATAATGCAGGCGACTTTGACGATAAGGTGATATCATCAGCTAAAGAGTGCCGCGTGGCATTGTCTGTATTAAAATCGGGTTTTGTAGATAAAGGAGCTGACCTGGGTTCAAGCGTTATTAAATCGTTGCACCCACCTAAGGTATTATTGATATCTGGCGAAGGAAGCTCATCGGAGGCAATGGGCGAGGTATGGCATTTTTTTGATCAGCAGATCAATTACCCGGTTACGGTTGTTAAATATCATGATCTGAACCGCGAACGCATTAATGATTTCGATGTGATGATCTTCCCGGATGGTTATTACGATGACCTGCCGATTGAAAAACTACAGAATTGGGTGCACGACGGAGGTAAGCTCATCGCCATGGAAAATACGGTTTCGATGCTTGCCGATAAAAAAGGATTTTCGATAAAGGCTATAGTCGATAAGCACGATACCAGTTCAAAAAATAAAGACAACCTCGTTAAAGCTTACTCGGACAGGGATCACGATGCCATCAAATCCAATGTGCCTGGTGCTATATATAAGGTAGACATGGACAATACCCACCCGCTTGGATTTGGATTACAGAAATACTACTTCACTTTAAAGTTGAATGATGCACTATTTAATTATTTAGGCGATGACGGCTGGAATGTAGGCACCATTAAAAAGAATAGCTATGTAGAAGGCTTCGTCGGTCAAAAAGCTAAATCGAAATTAAAAGACGGATTATTATTTGGAGTTCAGTCAAACGGGCGTGGCTCTGTAGTTTATTTGGTGGATGACCCACTTTTCCGCAGCTTCTGGCAAAATGGTAAACTGTTGTTCAGCAATGCCGTGTTTATGGTTGGCCAGTAGGCAGTTTGCAGTGGGCGGTTAGCATATAGCAGTTAAAATAGTTTGTAGTTATCAGTAAGCAGTTTGCGACGGGTAATATTAGAAAATGATGCCAACTGCAAATTGGAAACTGCCAACTCAATTAGCTGGCAGGTTGCAGTTGGCTGTATTGTATTTAGAAACTGTGCCAACTGCAACCTGATCCCGATAGTTATCGGGACTGCCAACTTAATTATTCCCTTTCACTCTTCCGTTAAGATCATCTGCGCCGCTCTGGTGTTGGCGGGCTCTTATTTTGGTACTTCCAAAGTTGTAAGTAAATGTCAACCTGGTAATTCTCGATTCGCGTTTTTGACGGATATCAAAATCAACTGATCCGTAATTGCTGGTCACATCATTGCGGCGCGTATTAAATATATCGCTCATAGAAAGTTTTAAATTGGCTTTCTTATTGGCGAATGAATGGCTTAAGCCCGCGTCAACAGAATACTGCGGCTTAACATAAAACAATCCGTAGGTTAAAGAAGATTGATAGTTGCCTGTCACTTCCAATTTGTAGCCGTTTATTGGTTTAAATGTTTCAGTCGCTCTTACCTGGTAAGCTGCCTGGCCTTTATCAAGATTGCTTCCTTCCAAATTGTTTGATTTAAAACCAAGGTAGAAAGCTGTCGCATTGATATTACCATCCCACCATTTGGTAATAGTATAAGGAGCATATAGATTGGCGTTATAGGCATTTTGAACCTGGAGATTTTGCTGGGTTACAAAAGCAACTTTTGTAGCTGGGTCAGTTCCTGGTACTTCAGTTATGACATCGGTAGTGCGGCTATAGCCTAATGTTAAAGTAATGCTCTTATTATAGGTATAGTTGAACTCGAAGTTATCTGTATACTGTGGCTTCAGATAAGGATTTCCTTTCTGATAGGTATATGGGTCTAAGTGATAAACAAACGGGTTAAGGTTGTCATATTGCGGACGGTCGATACGGCGACTGTAAGACAAGCTGAATTCGTTTTTATCGTTAATAGTATGGTTGACGAATACACTTGGGAAGAAATTAAGGTAATTTCTTGGGATGCGTTGCACAACTGCCATGGAATCACCCACTGCATTTGATTGGGTGTATTCTGCACGTACGCCCAACTGTACCGAGGTGTTTTTAAACTGCTTATTTAAATTAAGGTATCCTGCAGTTATCTTTTCATCATACACAAAGTGATTAACACTGGTATCAGGTGCGCCATCAACCGTAGTTTGCTGTAAATTATTATCGGTTTTCACATCGCTGTATTTAAAACCTGCTTCCAGTTTTACCGATTTGGTCAAAGGTTTTGCATAATCTACCTTGGCAGTACGGATATCGATATTAGATGGTGTAAGGTTACCCAAAAATCCTTGAGGGCGTTGTAAGCTGCCATCGGCCAGGTAGAAATCCGTTCTGTATTGTGCGTCGGAATTGTTTCTGAATTTTGAATAATCCAGATCGACGCTGAGCTGCTGGCCTGCCGTATCTATTTTATAGGTATCATTCAGGTTAACAGCGAAGTTATTATAGGTTTGACGAATACCGGAAACCGTACGCAATGATGAATCGGCTTGGCTTATATTAAAGTTCTTACCTATATAAGTACGGTTGTCGTTGCTGTCGAATTCATTGTTAAAATAACCGTTAACCACAAAACCGATGGTGTTTTTGGATGACAGATCATAGTCTGCGCCAAAGCGGTAGCTGTTATTATGGTTATTGGTAGTTAGCGGGCTAAACTGGTTAAAGTATGTTTGCTGTCCATCAGTACCTGTTATAATACGTTTGATATCAATATTCTGCAGGCGTTTGTTATCATTATGGCTGAATGTGCCGAATACATTAAGGTTGCCTTCCTTGTGATTTAGTTGCAAGGTTTCATTATCCTTCCAGTAAGCACCATAGGCAGTACCAAGAGTAATGCTTCCGTTGGTGCCTGTTTGTTTATTCTTTTTTAGTTTGATATTGATAATGCCCGAATTGCCTGCCGCATCATATTTGGCGGACGGGTTGGTAATGATCTCGATAGATTCAATCGTGTTACCATCGGTAGAGCGCAATAATGTTGCTAACTGTGCTGCTGTTAAATAGGTAAGCTTGTCATTAAGCATTACTGTTACGCCCTGCTTGCCTTTAAGGCTGATGTTATCGTCCTTATCAACGCTAACACCGGGCGCCCTCTCCAGGATATCCATAGCCGAATTGCCTGCTGCAAGCGGACTGTTGGCTACGTTCATTACAGTACGATCTATTTTTCTTTCGATCAAGGGTTTTGCGGCAGTTACATTGACCGTATTTAAATTGTGGGCATTTGGCTGCATCTTCAATTCAGGAACTGTAACCGATCCGTTGCTGGCTACAGTGATTGGTTGGCTCACCACTTTCTGATAGCCAACGGTTGTAGCTTTAATAACATAATGACCCTGCTTAATGTGGTCGAAGCTGTATACGCCTTGTTCGTTACTGATGGCGCCTTTTACTATGGTTGAGTCCTGTGCATTTAATAAACTTGCGGTAGCATACATCATGGGTTTGCCCTGCTCGTCGAGTAACGAGCCGCTGACATTTGCTGATGGCCCCGAACTTTGCGCCCGGACGGCGCCAATAGTTGCAACTAAGAGCACCAATGTGATATATATTTTATGGATAACTGTTTTCATAATGTTGTGTTTTGTAAAAATTGGGGCAAAGAGTTTCCTGTAGAGGGTTATCCCTCTTTTTAAACGGTTAATAAATTTTTGTTTCAGCTTACCGGTTATCTAACCGAAATTTTGGATAGGTAACGGGGTGTTAATAGTTCATTGGCATAGACGGTTTTATTTTGTAGTTCTAAATTTCAGGCAATACCTATCCCATTAAAGAGTCGTCCTCTTTTTTTGAAAATCCTCAAAAAATAGGGTTTAGCTGGTAGTGGCCCGTGTTTCGTTTATTTTATAGTAAGATGCAACAACCCCCGTGAAGGTTACATGCAATTTTGGGTTTTTCGGCGAAAGGTGATATTAGCATAGGTGAACAGCACGTTTTCGGCGGTGAATGTCATTGTAAGTTTTTTAACGCAGGTACTATATTAGATATAATATCTTTAAAAAAGGAAAATCCCCTTTCATCAGTTTTGCAATCGGGCTCACTTACTGACTTTGGTTTTTCCTGGCAAATTTGCGCATTACTGTTAATACCTATATTATTATAGGTATGCTTATCATATAAAGGCAACATAAGCCCGCATATCAATAGCAGGCTTATGTATCTTTTTACCGGTTTCATTTTTTTAGCTTTTTAGTGCTATCACTTAAAAGATGTTTGTTTAAAACAGTGTCAGTAACCATGGTATCTACCTTGCACTGCAATCCGTTGTCGGTCATCATAAAGGTAGCTTCGCTTAATTTATTACCATCGTGCTTATTAAGCTCATTACATTCATAAACATTTATGTTTGCTATTCTGCTTAACTCACGATCGATAATGATCTTTGAATTCATTGGAAGCTTTAATGTAAGTGAAACTTCCTCGTCATGCCATAGCTCCTCATTCTTAGGATAAAACCGCTCGTCAAATTTTATTAAACTATCCTGCTGTGTGAAGATATATTTAATGTTGCGCGAGTTAGTTAACGCGGCTTCATAGGTTCTTCCTCTTGCATGGTATGATTCTTCCAATACCGGTTGATCTATGTCGCTTTTTACAATACTCAAATTCACACGTTGGTGGTAATGATCAAAATCATTATCCTCATCATCAGTTATCTTCATATTAGGCGCCAGGCTTTTGATATTCAATCGTGCACTGTCTTCGGCAGTAAAATATTTCAGATCGTTCAGCTTCAGATAATAGGTGTTGTTTTTTACCGGTTTCAGATTAATAGTTTCACTGTAGCTTGCAGATGAACTAAAGTCTGCTGCTATCCTGGTCACGTCGTACACAAATACGGCGATAGCAAACAACCAGATAACCAATATAGTTGTACCAGCCGACCGGCTGACCGATCCTGTATTGAATATGCCTTTTAAAGTAAGGAGTATGATGCTTACTATTGGTACCGCAATAACCACAAAGCCGGCTGTATAAATATATTCCGGGTGATGGTGCCTTAATACACCATAAGGCATGTCATGAAAGGGCGCAAACTGACCGAACCCAAGCAATGCCACAAAAGCTACGATAAAGAATACCAATGCACTAAAGCAGCACAGCAGTATAAATAAGCCGATCAGCTTTAACAGGATCTTGCCGGCACCATTAAAGAAAGTACCCAGGTGATAAAAGAAGTCGCCTACAAAGTCACGGGTTTTATAAACAAATGGCCTGGCTTCGTGCTTGAAGTTCGAAAAGTTATTGCGCATTGAACCCATTTCCTCTTCAAAGTTTTTCTTGAACCCCTGCAGATTGAGTTTTTCGCCCTTCATCACCATCCTGTCTGCCCGGGAAACTGCCTTAGGTATAACTATCCATAGTATAATATATAGTATAATGCCTGTACCACCGGCTAATACGATCAATGCGAAAGCCAGCCTTATCCAAACCACGTCTATATCGAAGTAGTTTGCTATGCCCGAGCATACGCCCGCTATCAGGTGATCATCCGGATCGCGGAATAAGCGACGTGTAGCGCCACTATTATAATAGGTGTCCGAAAATGATGGTTCAGTATCCTGTTCCAATTTTTCAAAATCGGCAACAGTACCCATTTGCTCGATAATCGATTTTACGTCCTGTTCAATGATAACCTGTTTATGCTCATTGGCCAGTAGCTCGTTAAACATCTCGGCTATACGGTTTTCAATATCGGTTGTGATCTCCAGGCTATCGTCAGAATTCATAAAATGACGTTTCACATCCGTCATGTAGTTCTTAAGTACTTCGTATGCATCTTCTTCTATATGAAAAACGATGCCATTTATATTGATGATAATTGTTTTGTTCATGATCTTGGGTTTTGCTAGTTATTTTACTTTCCTGTCTCCGATAGATATTTGTACCGCGTAAGCCAGTTCTTGCCAGGTCTTATCGAGCTGTTCAAGTACTTTTCTGCCTTCGTCCGATAAGACATAATATTTTCTCGGCGGCCCGGATGTCGACTCGACCCAGTTGTAGCTGAGGAGTCCATTATTTTTTAAACGAGTTAAGAGAGGATATAGAGTCCCCTCAACTACGAGCAACTGGGCCTTCTTTAATTCGGCAATTATATCCGAAGCGTAGATTTCGCCCTTTGCTATTGTGGAAAGAATGCAATATTCCAAAACACCCTTCCTCATTTGGGTTTGTGTATTCTCAACAATCATACAACAAAGATATATGTTTTAAATTGTATTATGCAATACATAGTACTAGAATTATTAAAAAGTTTCTCAAAAAGTCGCTTTTTTAAAAAATTTTCAGGTTTTTAAAACAAATTATTTGACTTTTTAATAATCTAATACTACTTTTAGCTTTAATTAACTATTAACTGATCTTATTATTAACGAAATGAAAAAACTTCTACTAGTAAGTTTGTGCTTTCTGGTGTTATGCGTAACGCAAGTTTTTGCACAAAACCGTACTGTTACTGGTACGGTTACGGCCAAAGAGGATGGCCTGCCCATTCCAGGAGCAACAGTAAAGGTGAAGGGGACCCAGGTAGGTACCCAGACCAACACAGCCGGTAAATTTAGTCTGAGCGTACCGAGCGGCTCAACAATCGTTATTTCCTTTGTAGGTTATTCTACCCAGCAGGTTGCTGTAGGAAGCCAAAGCAACATCAATGTTAGTTTGGTTGCTTCTGCAGGCCAATTGGGTGAGGTAGTAATTACCACTTCCCTCGGTATCAGACATACCGAAAAGGAATTAGGTTATGCTACCGCCAGGATTACCGCTAAGGACTTAACTGAAACTAACGTAACAAACGTTGCGAATGGTTTAACAGCTAAAGTATCCGGTTTGGCGGTTTATTCGCTGGATAACGGTATCGACCCTACAATTCAGGTTCAGCTGCGTGGTAACCGCTCATTGGAGGGTAATAACAATGCTCTGATCGTTGTAGACGGTGTGCCAATCCCAGGGGGAAGCTTGTCAGCGATCAACCCTAACGATATCGCTGATATCAGTATTTTGAAGGGTGCAGGTTCGGCAGCGCTTTACGGTTCGGAAGCATCAAACGGTGCAATCCTGATCACTACCAAACGTGGTGCAAGTGATGGTAAGCCAACTATTACTTATGGTAACTCTCTCCAATTAGAAAAGGTGTCTTTCTATCCAAAACTGCAAACCACTTACGGTCCTTATGGTGGTGAGCCGGTTTCAACAGGCTACCTGGACGCAATTACTAACTATTCAAAATACACTCCATACGAAAACCAGGAGTATGGTCCTGCTTATGACGGTTCCATAGTTCCTCTTGGTGCTCCATTGGATAGCGCAAATGGTACACAGCTAATGGTTCCGTACAAAGCTTACCCTGTAAGCCCTATCAAAGCGTTCTTCAATACAGGTGTTACGGAACAGAATGACATATCTATTCAACAAGGTGATGCGAATAATTCATTCTTCTTTTCAGCCCAGAACGTTTATCGTACTACAGTAGCACCTCAGGACAAATACTGGAAAAATTCATTCAGTGCAAGAGGTAAAAGAACTTTCGGTATATTCTCTATAGATTATTCAGTAGGTTATAGCAAAATCAATTTAAGCACTTATATTAATAATAGTACAGCGAGCTTTGGTATACCGGGCAGCTTTGTAACAAACGCAGGTGCTAACGACCTTTATTCGTCTGTTTTGCAATTACCAGCATTCTTGAATATCAAAGCTTATGAAGATCCTACTTCCCGCATAGCAAACGTAAATAACTATTATGATGCATATGCGATCAACCCTTACTGGATCATCAACAACTCACGCAGAAATGCACAGCGGGATGTTTTATTATCTACAGTTAACTTTAAGCTTTCTCCAACCAAATGGTTAGACGCAAGCTACCGTATATCTGACAACTTCGGTATCGACCAGGAAAAACTGACAAGAGCTGAAGCTGACTTTACGCCTTACGCTATCAACGACTACTACCAGGCAAGTAACGTTCCTTCTGGTTTCAAAGCTACAGGAAAAGCGCCGGGTGCAGTTTATGATTATTACCAATATGGCGACGGTTCATCAAGTTTCCCTGGATATGCGAGGTTGCAGGGTGATGCAATCCTGGATTTCCACCACACTTTTGCAAAAGACTTTAAAGTCAACGTAATCGTGGGTAACTCAATCTGGCAGGAACGTCAGAAAGCAATCTTCACAGGTTCAAATAACCTGCTGATCAATGGCTTTTATAACATCAACTCAGCAGCAGGAACTGTAACCACTGCAGAAGCTGAATATTTGATTCGCCAAATATCTTATTTTGGTGATGCAAACGTAAGCTACAAAGGCTGGTTAACGTTAGACGGAACGTTCAGAAATGAGCAAGATTCACGTCTGGCAAAGGCTAACCGCTCATTTAACTATCCTTCAGGAAGGATCTCTTTCATCCCAACTGATGCGATCCCTGGTTTAAAAGACAATAAGATTTTAAGCTACGCTAAATTATATGGTTCATTAAGCCGCGTGGGTAACATCGACATTGATCCGTACCAGATCAACAACGTGTATAACGTAGGCCCTGGTTTTCCTTTTGGATCACTAGGTGGTTACTCATTGAGTCCTGAACAGTACAGCCCAACCTTAAAACCAGAGTTAACAACTGAGTTTGAAGTTGGTGCCGAATTGCAGTTCCTGAATAGCCGTATCAGTTTGAATACAACTTATTACGATCAGAAAGACCGTAACCAAACTGTGCCGATCAGTATTTCTACCGCTACAGGTTATACACAATCTTTAACCAATATTGGTGAAACAGAATCAAAAGGTTACGAGTTCCAGTTAACAGGACAGATATTAACCCAGGCCCAAAATAAATTTGGCTGGACAGTAGGTGGTAACCTTTCTATCAACGATTCAAAAGTTATTTCGTTACTGCCAGGTGTTAATGAATTATCTCTTGGGCAAAGAAACTACGCCATCGTTGGTCAACCTTTCCCATTGTTAAAGGGAACCGATTTTGTGCGTGATGGTCAGGGCCACGTAGTTGTTGACCCGGTTACAGGCTATCCAAGCACTGACAATACAAAACTGACAAATTTTGGCAGAACTACTCCTAAGTACAATTTGGGTTTGAATACAACAGTAAGCTACAAATTTGTACAGTTAACAGCAGTTGCTGAATATCGCGGTGGTAACGTGATCTATAACGGTATCGGTTCAACCCTAACCTTTACAGGTGCTACCTACCTTTCTGCAGCGGCAGGCCGTCAGGCATTTGTATATCCAAACTCTGTAATACAAACCTCACCTGGTGTATATGTTAAGAATACCAACGTGAATGTACAGAATGGTAACTACGGTTTCTGGCAAACATCAGCATTTACTTCTACCAACTCTGCATTCGTAACAAGCGGTGCTTTCTGGAAGTTGCGTGAAGTGGATCTGGCATTCAACCTTAATCAATTTGTTAAAAATAATAAATACATTAAAGGTCTAACGTTTGCGCTTACCGGACGTAACTTGTTTATGTGGCTGCCAAAGAGCAACCTGTATACTGACCCTGAGTTCTCTGACGCTACTGCTAACAGTAACACCAGGGGTACAAACAGTGCCGCTCAGTTGCCAGGTACCAGAGTATTTGGTGGTGATTTAAAGGTGACATTCTAATTTAATTACGAAAAAGAGATGAAAAAATATATATCAGTTATAGCAGTGCTTTTTGCAGTCGGCATAGCCGGATGTAAGAAAGACTACCTTAGCCAGGAAAAAAACCCGAACCAGCCTTCGGTTAACACGCCCGACCTGGCCCTTGCTGCGACGTTGGTTTCAGATGCAGGGACTCTTCAGGGTTCATATCCCGAGTATGGCGTATGGGGTGGTTATTGGACCACCAGCGGTAACTATGTACCCAACCAGGCGTTAAATGAATATCAGCTTACTACCACCAGCAACACAGGTGTATGGGATGCTTTATACCTTAACTTATCTAACTGGAATACCTTGCTGAACCAAACAAAGGCTTCTGGTTCAGGTAATTACCAGGCTATTGCCATGATCATGAAAGCTTATGATTTTGAGCAATTGGTAGATAACTTTAACGATGTGCCATATTCACAGGCTTTTGATCCGAAGAACTTAACACCAGCTTACGACAAAGGCTCTGACATTTACGTTGATTTAGGTAAACAGTTAGATGCTGCTATTGATTTGATCAATAATAGTACGGGAGGTTTGACGCCTTCAGCTGCAGACGTAATGTTCAAAGGGGACATGACCAAATGGAAAAGGTTTGCGAACACGCTTAAACTTCGTTTGGCGATCCGCACCAGTTCTAACGCTGGCAGCGCTACTGCCTTTGCAGCATTAAAAGCAAGCATGACAACACACCTTTCAGAGGGGTTCCTGGTTGAAGATGCTGCTGTACAGCCGGGTTATGCAGGTGTTAACTCAACTGCCGGTGTTAGCCAGGAGAGCCCTTTCTATGGTGTTTACGGATTTGACGTGACCGGTAATGCTACTTTCGGTTATCAATACTACAGGGCTAACGCATATGCCGTTAAATTTTATTTGAATAATAATGACCCAAGAGCGGAAGCATTTTATGCACCAACAGACGCTGGCGGCATTATTCAGGGTAATATTTTCGGTGATATTTTACATAACAACCAAAATCCGGCTACAAGTGCTATCGGAGCTGGTTTACTGCAGGACCCAACTCAACCCGCTATCATGATTTCAGGTGCAGAATCGGCGTTTTTGGTTGCAGAAGCTTTGCAAAACGGCGTAATTGCTAGTTCTGATGATTATGCCACCCCACAGGTAGCTTATGAAGCAGGTATCACTTTATCATTTGAGCAATTAGGCCTTACTGATGCGCAAGCTGCTACTTATTATGGTCAGGCCATCAACAACGTAGGATGGGCTTCATCATCAAATAAAGAAACAGCCATCCTTACTCAGAAATGGGCTGCTTTAAATGGTTTATTTAACCTGGAAGCTTATAATGAGTATCGCAGAACTGGTATACCCACACTTCCATCATCAGTGGACCCTGCTGCTTTAAGTCCAACACTGCCTACTCGTATATTGTACCCTGCCAGCGAGTTAAGTACAAACTCTGGCCAATTGGGTAAGGAGGGAACCATCAGTCCGTTAACTTCTAAAATATTTTGGGCCAAATAAATTTAAAAGACATGAAAAAGAGATTATATTTTTTAACCACTCTGTTAGCATCCGCGGCTGTGCTTAGTTTAAGTTCGTGCCTTAAGGATAACAGATATGTGGACTTCAGCAAGGCTACGCCTGTGGTTGAGTTCAATTTAGGCGGCCAGGCATATTTTGGTGCGGACGCTATTACGGAATCAGGCGATACCGTTGTAAAACAATTTGCAGTTTCAGTTACAACAGCCAGCGTGCCAACAACGGCGACAACTGTTGACCTGGCTATAGATCCTTCAATTATTGCCACTTATAACGCTGCTAATACAGCGGTTACTTATCAGGCGTTCCCTGCCACAGCATATTCATTTACCGCTACAAAGGTAACTATCCCTGCTGGCCAACGCGTTGCAATAGTTTCTGTAACATTCTACAAGAGTCAATTTGACCCTTCGCAAAGCTATATGCTGCCAATTAAGATTGTGAGCACTACCGGCGGCTATACCATAAGTGGTAATATGGCTATACACTATTATCATTACATTGGTAATGATTTCGCTGGAGGGTATGAGCATTTTTATGACAGATGGTCGTCGCCGCCAGATTCACTTTCTGGTGTTCACGACAATAATCATGTGGACATTGGTCCGGAGATATTCGCACCTATAACACCGAACGAGTTTACAGTTCCAACAGCCTATTACACAGGCCCGCGTTATGATGTTACGTTTGATAAAACCGGCACCGGAGCAGCAGCAACATATTCAAACTTCCAGATTAAATTCTTCCCAGCGGACGTTGCTGATGGAACAGGATGGGCAACTAACATTACGCTTGTTGTCGCCCCTAAACTTACAGTCACGGGATACGATCCTAACCATCAATATACAAAGGCTGAGGCAATTAAATTATTCCGATTCTGTTTCCAAACGGCCACGAGGTTTGTAGTTGATACATACGTTCCGAACTAGATTTAAGATTCTACTATAACTATAAGGGGTTACTAAATTAGTAACCCCTTTTTTTGTGCTATTTTATATTTTTAGTGACAGTATTATTAAATTAATGAGTTCAAAATTTGGTGAATTGTTTGCGAAACTATTAACTTAGGTAATAAATATAAACCTTATGAACAGATTTTTTTTGACACTCACCATCGTGGCTCTGGTGGCGCCATTTGCGTCTGCGCAGAACAATTCCATTACTGGCACAGTACAGGATGCTAGAGGAACGGGTTTACATCACGTATTTGTTGGTGACCCTCAGAATAAGATAGGCGCTTTTACAGATTCGTTGGGGAATTTTACCATCAAGGCTATTCCTGGGTCGAAACTTCAATTTGATTTGCAAGGCTATAAGGACACAACTGTAGCCATTGATAAAGGAAACGAGAGCCCACAAGTTTTATTGAAAGGAACCGGTTCTGCTATAAAATCAATTAACGCGCGCAGCAGCTTTCAGGCAGATTCTAGCCTACAAAGGCCTGATAATATTTACCTTGACAGGATGCCGGGGCACGAAAAAGGCAAGACCAAAGGTAACAGGTACTTACTTGATATTTTTGCGCACGGATTTTTTGTTAATGCGTCGGATCAGTTGATCTATAACCGGGATTATCTTTATGATTATGATAAAATTGGCGGTGGATTATTGATCACTAAAGATGGTAAATCAATAATGGAAATGAGTTTCGATCAAACCAAGTCGTTTACTTTATATAGTAATAGGGATGAAGTGTTCGTTTTTGAGAAAGTACCCACTATTGACGTATCCCACTATCTGCAGGTGTTATCTGCCGGCAAGAAGTATAAAATATACAAGTTGACAAAAAC
>Ga0207695_10004343_pt1 | contig 19414 bp, 10 predicted proteins | sample KBSC54metaG_FD_184354 | JGI IMG/M metagenome (GOLD analysis project Ga0207695, IMG submission 184354) | Corn rhizosphere microbial communities from Kellogg Biological Station, Michigan, USA - KBS C5-4 metaG (SPAdes) (version 2) | ecosystem: Host-associated > Plants > Roots > Rhizosphere > Soil... | reverse complement strand
CTTCGACCTCGAACGCGGTTCCGACGGTTTCAACACCGGTTTCGCCTTCCCCGAAATCCTGCTCGCCATTGTGAACCGGGCCAAATCCGGCGACCTCGATGGCGCATACGCCCTTTATCAGCGCTTCCTGCCTCTCATGGTTTTCGAACAACAGCCCGGTCTCGCGATTCGCAAAGAAATCCTCCGCCGCCGCGGCCTGCTCGCAAGCGGACGCGTCCGGCACCCCGGCGGCAACATCGACCCCGCTACAACCACGCAGCTGATTGCACTGCTCCATCGCAGCTTTCCGGACCAAGACATCGCTAAGGCATTGGTATTCTAGGATTTCGGAGTTATCCCCCACCTTGAACCGCATCATTTTAGCTTTCAAAGCATTCTTCGCGCTTCTTTTCACCGGAACGCTGCCCGCCGATGTTATTTCGTCGCTCGGCCTCATCCTGAAATCCGACATTCCCAAGCCGCCTCCGCCTAAGCCGGAAATCAAGCCCGAAGACGGCGCTCTACAACTCCTCGGGATCCTGCAGCGCGACGCCCGCATTCTCGATTTCTTCATGGAAGACATCTCGCCTTATTCGGACGATCAGGTGGGCGCCGCGGCGCGCGATATCCATGCCAACACCCGTGAGATTCTGGCCCGCCACTTCTCTCCCGTGCCGGTGATAGATGCTGTGGAAGGTACCTCGGTCAAAGCGAACGGCGACCCCGTTACCACCAAGTTCATCGGCAACGTCCCGGCTTCCGGCAAACCATCGGGCGGCATCCTGCGGCATAAAGGCTGGCGCGCCGCCACCGCGTCTCTGCCAAAACTCAACAACCGCCAGGACCTTGCCGTGTTGGCGCCCGCCGAGATTGAGGTCGAGTAGCGTTGTCGCAGTACTCCATCGGAATAGATCTCGGGACGACCAACAGCGCCCTCGCGTTCACGGGAATTTCGGAAGACGAGCCCTCTGTTGAGTTGGCGCGGATTCCGCAACTCACGAACGCGAATGAGGTTTCGCCCGAGCCCCTGCTGCCGTCATTCCTCTATATCCCCGGCGAGCAGGATTTCCCGGCCGGCGCAACCGCCCTCCCCTGGAACGACAATCCGAAATACGTAGTCGGAAAACTCGCTCAGCGCCGCGGCGCCGAAGTGTCCAGCCGCCTGGTCTCATCCGCGAAGAGCTGGCTGTCTTACTCGGCAGTCGATCGGACCGCCGCGATGCTTCCCTGGAAAGCTGCGGAAGGCCTCACGCGCATTTCGCCTGTGGACGCTTCAGCTGAATATCTGAAGCACCTGCGCGCCGCCTGGGATTACGAACATTCCGACGCGCCCTTCGACGATCAGGACGTTCTTGTCACCATCCCCGCCTCTTTCGACGCCATCGCCCGGGACCTTACCCAGCGCGCCGCCGAAAGCGCCGGTTATCGCAACGTCACCATGCTCGAAGAGCCGCAAGCAGCCTTCTATGCATGGATCGAACGCCACCCCGACTGGCGTCAGCGCGTCACCAAAGGCGATCTCGTTCTCGTCGTCGACATCGGTGGCGGCACCACCGACTTCACGCTGATCTCAGTAACCGAGCGCGAGGGCGAACTACAGCTCGAACGCGTGGCCGTCGGCGAACACATTTTGCTCGGCGGCGACAACATCGATCTGGCGCTTGCCCACACGGTAGCGGGCGACCTCGCCGCGAAAGGCACAAAGATCGACGGCTTCCAGCTCCAGGCGCTCTGGAATAACTGCCGGCTTGCCAAAGAGCGACTGCTCGGCCCCGAATCGAAAATCGACGAAGTTCCGGTAACCATACTTGGCCGCGGCTCCAGCCTCATTGGGGGCACGATCAAAGCCAAATTGGATCGCGGACAAATCGAGCAGGTGCTCGAAGGCTTTCTGCCGCGCGTTTCGAGTTCCGATCTTCCGCACGGCGGGCGGCGCGCCGCGCTTCAGGAAATGGGCCTGCCATACGCCCAGGATGCGGCTATTACGCGCCACCTCGCGAAATTCCTGCGGCAGCAGATCGAAGGCGCGCGCAAGGGTCCCACCGGACTCGCCTGCCCCACCCACATCCTTTTCAACGGCGGCGTTATGTACGCGCCGTTCGTTCGCGAGCGCATTCTCGAGGTTCTGAACAACTGGCTCGCCGAAGAAGGCTTCGGGCCGGTGAAACCTCTCTCCGGCGAAGACCTGATGCATGCCGTCGCGCGCGGCGCAGCGTACTATGGCGCGGCTCGAAAAGGCCAGGGCGTGCGCATTCGCGGTGGCATCGCGCGTTCCTACTATGTCGGCATCGAATCGGCCATGCCCGCCGTGCCCGGAATCCCTGCGCCCATCAAAGCGCTATCCGTTGCTCAATTCGGAATGGAGGAGGGCACCTCCACCGCTATCCCCGGTCGCGAATTCGGTCTCGCCGTTGGCCAGCCCGCCGAGTTCCGCTTCTTCTGCTCCGCCGTCCGTAAAAGCGACCCGCCCGGCACCGTGATCGAAGATGTTGGCGAGGATCTCGAAGAGCTTTCGCCCATCGAAGTCCTGCTCACGCCGGATGGTTCCACCTCCGGGGTCGTCCCGGTAGGCTTTGAAACCGTCATCACCGAAACCGGTATGCTGCAGCTCTGGTGCGTGGCGCGCGACGGCGGCCAAAAGTGGAAGCTTGAATTCAACGTTCGCGAAACCGTATGAAAGTCGGCATTGATTTAGGTACTACCAATTCGGCCCTTGCCTGGATCGATCCTTCGGATGCGGAAGACACCAGCTTCCCTCCCATTCACGTTTTCGACATCCCGCAGTTGGTAGCCGCCGGTCGAACGGAACCCCGTCGCACGCTGCCTTCATTCCTCTATCTCGATGAAGGGCAGCCGGTCGGCACGTGGGCGCGCGAACAAGGGGCAATCGTCCCGACTCGCCTCGTGCATAGTGCCAAGTCCTGGCTCTCGAATCCGGATGTGGATCGCACCGCCAAAATCCTCCCCTGGGATGCCGGCGAAGGCGGGCGCGTCATGTCCCCGGTCGAAGCCTCCGCGCGCTTCCTCAGCACCATTAAGGAAGCGTGGAATAAGTCTGGTCGCTTCACACCGCTCGCTGATCTCGATATAGTCCTCACCGTCCCCGCTTCATTCGACGAAGAGGCCCGCGAACTCACGGTCAAAGCCGCTGCCGATGCCGGCCTCACGCGGATCACACTCCTCGAAGAACCGGCCGCCGCATTCTACTCCTGGATCGCCAACAATCTCGCCCGCTCACGCCGATTGCTGTTCGACGGCCAAATCGTTCTGGTTTGCGATGTCGGCGGCGGCACCAGCGATTTCTCTCTCATCCGCGTCTCCCGCGAAGGCGACAAGATCGATTTCACCCGCACGGCGGTTGGCAAGCATTTGCTGCTTGGCGGCGATAACCTCGACCTCACGCTTGCATGGCTTGCGGAGACCAAACTCGGTAAGCAACTCTCCATCCGACAGCGCAGTGCGCTCAGACGGCAGTGCTCCGCCGCGAAAGAAATTCTGCTGGGCGATGAACATCGCCAATCGGTAGAAATCACGATTGCCGGCGCCGGATCGTCTCTCATCGGCGGAACGCTCAAAACCGAGATCACGCGCGCCGAAGCGCTCGAACTCGCGTTAGAGGGCTTTCTCCCAATCACTCCCCGTGGCGAGAAGCCGAAAGAAGACAAACGCAGTCTCTTCCGCGAACTTGGCCTGCCCTACGTTTCGGATCCCGCCATCAGCCGCCATCTCGCGCAATTTCTGGAATCCGCGAATCAGGCGCCCGATGCCATCCTCTTCAATGGCGGGTTTTTCATTCCGGAAATCCTTCGGCAGCGAGTTGCCGACATCCTTGAATCCTGGTACGGCAAGCGCCCCGAAATCTTTGAAAACCGCGATCTCGATCTCGCCGTTGCCAGCGGCGCCGCTTACTACTCGTATGTTCGTTCCACCGGTGCGGGCGTTCTCGTGCGCGGCGGTCTGCCCCGCGCGTATTACATCGGAATCGACGATGCCACTGCCGTTTGTCTCGTCCCCCGCGGCGCCGAAGAGGGCGATTCCGTCGAGGTGGACCGTGAAGATCTCCAACTCGTCGCGAACAAGCCCGTTGCTTTCCGCCTGATAAGTTCCCTTACCCGCACCGATGACAAACCCGGCGAAGTAGTTCGCTTCGAGCCGGGCGAAGAACTGCACCAGCACGCGCCGCTCGAAGCTGTGATCCGCTTTGGTAAAGGCGGTGAACGCCTGGTTCCTGTGAAACTTGGCGCCCGTCTTACTGAGATTGGGACTCTCGAAACCTGGTGCGATTCCAAGGTCAGTGACAACCGCTGGCGACTGCAATTCCAACTCCGCAAGACCGCGCCATCCGATGTTTCCGGCCCGCGCCGGCCGGTGGCCGTGGTAAGCCAGGAAGCCGTGGATAAAGCGACGGCGCTCCTTCGCGCCGCCTTCGTCAAAGGCGAAGTCGCACCCGAAGAGCTGCCGTCGAAACTCGAAGCCGCGCTCGGCCTTGGCCGCAACTCCTGGCCGGTCGATGTCGCGCGCAAACTGGCCGACGTGTTCATCGAACTGATCGAAAATCGCAAGCGCGGCGCGGCATATGAAATCCGCTGGCTGAACCTGGCCGGATTCTGCCTGCGCCCCGGCTTCGGCTATATCGGCGACGAATTCCGTATCGAGCAGGTGCGCCGCATCTTCGGCGCCGGGCCGCAGTTCGCCAACCAAACGCAAAACGAAATCGACTGGTGGATCTTCTGGGGACGCCTCGCCGGCGGACTCAACCGAAATCAGCAGACCGACATCATGCAGCGCCTGCTCCCCATGCTGATGCCGAAGGCGGGCAAGAAGCCTGTGCGACTAAACAACAGTTTGCTGCGCGAAGCCTGGCGAACGGCGGCCAGCATGGAACTAATCCCCGCGTCAAACCGTGCCCAATGTGGAGACGCGCTGATCAAACAGGGCAGGGAATCGGGCTTCAACGACGTAGTGCTCTGGTGCCTTTCGCGTCTCGGCGCGCGCCAGCTTTTTTACGGACCCATCAACCAGGTGCTCTCCCCCGGCGTGGCAACCCGGTGGATCGAAGCGATCATCTCTGTCCCGAAGGCCGACGATGCCCTGGTCTCGATGGCCCGCCGCACCGGCGACCCCGTCCGCGATGTCTCCTCAACGACCTTCGCCGCCGTCCGGTCCCGCCTGACCGACCCCGGCCTAATCGCCCAGTTAGAAGGCGAATCCGCCAGAGATGAACGAGCTCTGGGTAGAATTTACGGCGAAGATTTGCCGTCGGGCCTAATCCTCTCCGCGCAACCGTAGTCCGGACCGGGCCGCGGCGATTTACAAAACGAACTCCCGGACAGGGCCACACGTTCCCTTCTACCGACGACTTTGTTTTTACAAAACGAACTGTCTGTCGCCCGGCAACGAACGGAATTACAAAACGAAGTGTCCGTTTCAACGATTCGAACTCAATTTACAAAACGAACTCCCCGCCTGGAGTGAACGGGTTGCTTTACAAAACGAACTGCGCTTCCCCGAGATTGGTTCCCGTAATTCGACGCACTGCCCGGAGGTTACAAAACGAACTGTCGGGCAGGGCCACCGTTCCCTTTTACGGAGAAATTCGACTATTACAAAACGAACTGTCTGTTGCCCGGCCAAGTACGGAGTTACAAAATGAACTCCCTCGCCGGCGGGAACGGTGTTTTTTACAAAACGAACTGCCGGGCGTCGGTTTCGCTCTTTCACGGAGAAATTCGATCTTAATGAAACGGATTTTCGGCCGCCCGGCAAAGAACTAATCCGAAAAGCATTCAGCTATGCCGGAGGATAGCATGCCGAAAGAGCGGCTCGCAGCTAAACCGTTGACTGGAAGGGGCTAAACCACTGTGACTTGCCCCCGGACTCGTAGAAGACACGAATGAGGTTTGCCATCGAGACCAGCGGATGAACGTCACTTCGCGGGGAGCCCTTGTTGTGGAGCCCGCTGGACGCACCATGTCAGGCGATCCGGTAGACCCACGCGTCTTCTAAATAACGATCGCGGCCCAACGATTCAGCCGAGCAGAAACGGATCGACTGCGCCGGAGGCCGGCAGGGAAGTTTGGAACGATCGCCGCGAGCAAGTTGCACGAGGTGCAAAGGCGCCAAGCCCTTCGAGTCCGCTGCTGACGACTGACGAGTTCCGCCCGGTCGCAAAACCCTCTGGCGGAAATACCGGTTGCAGGCCAGAACAGGCGAACGTCCGTGATGGCGATTTCTGTAATGCAGGGGAAATTGCTGCAGGCCCGACGTCGGGCATCCAGCGCTGTACATCCGGATGCCATACCGATTTTGTCGCCCGTGGTCACTGCACCGAAATACTCGCCGCAGCTCCTGAAATCCAAGCGGCGCTTACCTGAATGCTTGCCGGTCCCTTTGCGGTACCGGGAGGCACTCGAAAATGCCCCCGTCCCCGCCTCCGGCCAGGCAATCGCCGACACCGTTCGGAGACGGCCAGCGGCGTGGACGGAAAGGGCTGCCCAGGCTCGACCCCGGGCACGGTCGGGCCAAGCCCTGTGGCAAACAGAGATAAGACCTCGCCCCCCGCAGCCGGCTTGGAGGAAGTAACAACGGAGAAGTCGGCGGAGTGGGTCACGGCCGGGCCGCGGGGAGTGAACCGGGCCGTAGGCGTCGCCGACATTGTGGCCATCAATGGCCTGATAGTCCCGATCGGCGTGCCGTCGCTCTTCAATTTGCGGCGCGGACATCGGGATTAAATGGACTACATAGTGTTGCGTCCCGCCTCCATTGATGCGGCGGTCGAGTGGCGCCGTGCCATGGTCGCCACTACGAATAAGGAATTGGAGCAGGAAGGTTACAGACAGCCGCTACTTCGCGGTGAGCGCGGCCGCCAGATACCGGAGTTCGGATTCTACTTCCGCCGGATCGGCCACGGTATCCCCGATCTCCTGACGAAAAAGTTCGCGATACCTCTTGCGAAGTCTGTGAATGGCTACCTTGAGCGCTCCCTCCGACGTGTTCATTTCGAACGCCAGCGCGGCATACGACGCGTCGGATTGACCGAGAAGGAAGATCTTCAACCGCTCGAAATGCTCCAGCCGGCCGTGTTGAACGAACTCGTCCCGCAATTTCTCTACGACCCGGTCGAGCACCGAAAGCGCCCAACGTCGTTCAAAGATGCGCTCCGGGGTCTCTTCGTGCGCAGGCTCTCGTTGGTAGCGCTCTTCGCCGGACGAGAATTCAAAGGGGACAAGCTGCCCGCCGCCGCGTTTGCGTGCGCGCTGGCGATCTTCTTCATCGGCGACAAAATATTTCAGGGAGGTCAAAAGAAAAGACCGGAACCGGCCCTTTTCCGGGTCGGCGCGATCGAGATAGCCGCCTTCCAGCACGCGTGTGAAGAATTCCTGCGTGAGATCCTGCGCCGGATCGGCCGGATACCCGCGCCGGCGAAGATAGGCATACAAGGGATACCAGTAGTTCTCACAGAGGGAAATCAGAGCGGACCGAGCGTCCTTCCTGCGTGGATCGCCGGCAGCGACCACGAAGGTCCACCGCGTCGCCGGAAATTGGGATGGTCCGGGCAGCGTATACATGGTCTCGCCGTTCGACATGATCTTATCTTTGGGCATTCCGCTATACAGAATTAAGGAATCGGCGGCCAAAGGTTACAGCGCAATCGCTACAGCCCGGTGTACTCTGCTTTGGGAGTCTTCAGGATCGGGATATCGGAGTATGCCGCCATTCGGGTACCGCTCCGTGATACTCGGTCCTGAATCGCACGAAATCCGGATGACCATTTCAACATGGGACTATCGCGGCGGTGGTTGAGAAGGCGTCCATCGCTGGACCGGTGGCCCCGTTAGTTCAGGAAATTCATGTGGCGAATCAAGCTTCGAAAGCGGGCATCGTCGCGCAGCGTGTCGAATTCACGGCCGATTTTCAGCGATGTCATGTAGGCATCGTGTTTCGTATAGCCCGCTTCGAGAATGTCGATTGCGGCGAGACGATCATGGAGCACGAACATTGCAGTCATGAATTCCCGCGAGGCCGGTCCACCGCGGCGGGCGCCGGTCCTTCTGTATTTCACGACGAATTGCGCCGCGCGCTCGTTCTGTCCAGATGCGCTGAAAAACAGTGCGACGGCGGCTTCGGCGTCGCCGGGCGTGTCATAGGCGCTCAGACGCCGCAGTTCCTTCTCTTCAAGCCCCCAAGTGCGATTCCAGAAATACGCGATGTTCAGCGCGCGGTGGGCGCGCAGGAAGTCGGGGTGCATGTCGAGAACCTTGTTGGCCTCGGAGATCGCCTCGTCATAACGGCGGGCATTGAGGAGCGCGAAAGCCACGTCGCCACCCACGTTCGGTGACAGGGGATCCGTCTGCTCGGCGCGACGAAGATGCGCGAGGCCATCGGCGGTGCGTCCCATGTAAACAAGGAATTCGCCGTACCAGTCCTGCGCGGTGGCGTAATTCGGATTGAGTTCAATCGCCCGCCGGTACTCTTTGTCGGACTCACGAAAATCCCATTCCGCGTTCTCATGAACGAGCGCCATCGATGTGTGCGCCTCGGGCGATTGGGGATCAAGAGCGATGGCCCGAGCCGCGGCTTCACGCGCCAGTTTGTGAGAGGGATTTGCCGGCGCGGTGAAATAGCCGGCGCTGAGCATATACGCGTCGGCCAGACCCGACCAGGCCATGGCGTAGTTTGCGTCTTTCGCGATTGCGTCCTTGTAGCAGCCGATCGCCTTTTGAAAGCCCCCGGGCGTTCGCTTCCCGGCGAAGAACCTGCCCTTTTGGTAAGACTCCCAGGCTTCGATGTCGCTGGTGTCCCGTTTCGTGAGCACCATCGACTGCCTCAGGGACAGCGCCCCAGCGATCTGCCTGGCGAGTGAATCCTGCATCTCAAACAGGTGCGCGAACGAATCGTCGAGTGACGCAGACCACAGCAGAGCGTCGTCCCGAACGCGGATCAGGCGCGCAGTGATGCGGAGTGAACCATCGATTTTCTGGATGGTCCCGTCCAGGACCGCGTCCACATAAAGCCGGCGTCCCGCCGCGACCGGGTCGGGGCGAACTCCGGGGAACAAACTCATCGATGGCGTGGAACGGACATTCACCTGCCCGGTAGCGCTTAACCGGGCGGTCAAACTGTCGGCCATGCTGAATTCCAGAGACTGGTCGCGATCCTTGCCGGTGATCGGGCGAAACGGAAGGATTGCAAGCGACTGGATGCGGGGCGCCGCGGTCACCGCGGCGCGATTCTTGTTGTCGAAATCGGCCAAGACCAGGGTATCCTTGTCGGTCAGCTTGGGTCTCGTCGCGGAACGCGCAAGCGACCAGGCCGCCACTCCGCTCAACAGGATGAGCACAAGCCCAGCGGCTGCGCCGAGGATGGCGAGCCTGCGCCTGCGGAGAAACTTGCGCGTCCGGTATAGGCGGCCGGCAGGCGAGGCTAATACAGGCCGGTGCTCCAGGTGCCTCTGGATGTCGGCGGCGAGGTCCGACACGGAGACATAGCGCCGCTCGCGCGTCTTCTCCAGCGCCTTCATCGCGATTGAGTTCAGGTCGCCGTCGACCAGGCGGCAAAGCGAGACCGGATCAGTCTGGCGGCGCGCCGCAATATCGGTGGCTGCCGCGCCCATCCATCTGAGTTTTCGCAGAAGAGGCGGCGCTTCATCTTCGCGGATGATCCGCAGCATTTCCGCCAGACCGGCGTCGCGCAGCGTGGCCGTGTCGAACGGCACAGCTCCGATCAGCAGCTCATACAAGAGCACGCCGAGCGAATAGACATCGGAGGCCTCATCGATGTCTCCCGTCATCGTGTCGGCCTGCTCCGGGCTGGCGTATTCCGGTGTCCCCACGATCTGGCCGAACTGCGTGAGCAACGTGTTCTCTACGGCCCACTTGTCGGTAGCCTTCGCAATGCCGAAATCGATTACCTTGGGAACCGGCGCGCTGTCTTGCTCGGAGACCAGCACATTCGACGGCTTCAGGTCACGGTGAATCACACCCTTTTGATGCGCATGTTGGACCGCACGGCAGACCGCAAGGAATAAAGCAAGCCGCTCCTTGGTACTCATCCGCTTGCAATCGCAATACTGTGTTATGGGTGCGCCCTCGATGTACTCCATCACGAAGTACGGACGCCCTTTGGTGGTTGCGCCCGCGTCGAAGATTTGGGCGATGTTCGGGTGATCCATCATCGCGAGCGCCTGGCGCTCGTGGGTAAACCGGGCAAGCACCTGGGCAGAATCCATGCCAAGCTTCACAACCTTAAGAGCCACGCGCCGGTGAATGGGCTCAAGCTGTTCGGCTAGATAGACCGTGCCCATACCCCCTTCGCCCAGAGGCGAAAGGACGCGATATCGGCCGAAATCGTCATCGGCGGGTGCGGCAGTCGCTGTAGCGATAGTCTCCGTTCCGGATTCTTCCGCGCCAACCGAACTCTCGAAGGCGCCCAGGATCAGACATTTCGGGCACAGTCCCGCAGGGTCGCCGGAACCCAATTCCTCTCCGCACTGAAGGCAGTTTGGCATCTGGACCAAAGTCGCAGCAGTTCATTGTATGCTTTTCGCCCGACGCTGTAACCTCCAGTGCCGAAATTCCTTATTCGTAGCAGGTGAGATGGATTCGAACCGGACCCTATCGAACAACTTTAAAGGAGCGTATATGAAAACCATAACGAGATTCAAGATTTACCTGCCATCGGCGGCGATGATTCTGACGGCGGTGCTTGCCATTTCGGCGACGGCACAGCAAGAGGTGCCCTTCAAGGGTACATTCCACGGGAATGACACCGTCACCCCACCTACGCTCACTCAACGGATCACGGGAACCGGCACGCTCGTCGGTCAATTCTCATCCATCGCGTTTAACACGATTTCAACGTCCCCGGCCACTGGAACGGCTCGTTGGATCGCGGCCAATGGAGACACGATCGATACCACACTTGTTGGGTCGCTTGTACACGTGGATACGGCCCCGTGCGAGGTTGTGGGTGCGCAGCCTGAAGACACTTACTCTATGGTCACGCAAATTCACACCATTACTGGCGGCACGGGTCGATTCGCCGGAGTCCAGGGGAGCTTTATCCTGACGCTCTACCATGATGTGGTACTTGGTAGCGACGGAACGCATGGGACCTGCGGCTCGTACAGCGGAACCATTACTCCTTCGGGTGTTACCCGCTGAAAGCATTACTCACGCGGAGAAGCGATGCCGGGTAGAGCTGTTTGATTTCCATTTCTCAGTCGTCGACGAGCCTGTTGTTTGCACAACGGCAGGCTCCGCCGGGCGACCGCCAATCGTTTCGCGCGACCGTGCCGATTGGGAACGACAGACACACGATTGTTCTGAGATTCAACGCCTTGCGTCTGGCCAATGATTGTCCGTTTCGATCGGGAAGGCGGACCTAATTCTTAGACCCCGCAATCCCCCGAACGGCCTCCCAGAAAAACTGCAAATGTTTATAAAGCGCATCCTCCAGAATCCGCTCCTGATCGCTGTGCGCTCCAAATCCCTTCACCGCATCCTCGTCGTCCCGCATCGCGCCGATTCCGTAACACTGCACGCCCTTCGCCCGCAAGAACGCCATATCGGTTGCGCCTGTCGCCATCACCGGCAGCACGGGCACGCCGTAGACTTTTCCGAACGCCGCCTCTACAGCATGAAACTCCGGTGTATCGATCCGCGAAGGGGCGGCGCCCGGTCTCTGATTTCGCTGGTTCGGCACCACCTTCACCGCCGGATCCGCAATCACCTGCGACATCAGGGCATAAAACTTATCGATATCCTCATCCGGCAGCGCGCGGATATCCAGCGTTGCCTCAGCCGTTGAAGGAATCACATTCACCTGATAACCCGCCTGAATAATATTGGGTGAAATCGACGTATGCAGCATCGAATACACGCTCGGATCGTTCACTGCGAAGTACTCGCGCATGGCCGCCGACTTCTCCGAATCGAACAGCTCTTTGTAGCGCGCCGCATCTTCCGGCGTGCTCAGACTAGCCAGCTTTTCGAAATAATTCCGCGTCGTATCGTTAAACCGCATCGGCGGGTCCCACATTGCAATCCTGTCCACCGCCCGCGCCAAATGGACCACAGCGTTATCCCGCAAAGGCCGCGACCCATGGCCCGAAGGTCCGGTCACTACAAGCCGCGCCGACCTCGGCTGCTTCTCGGTCGTCTGGATCATGGCGTATCGCAACTGCCCGCCGGTGCGCTTCACGCCGCCGCCCTCGGCGAGACAAATCTCGGCGTTGATTTCGGCCCAGCGCTCCTCGGTCAGATAGCCGATGCCCGGCCCTGTCGACGCCTCTTCGCCCGCTTCGGACACGAAAATCACATCCCGGTCCAGCGGCACATGCGAACGCTTCAGCAGCAGCATCGTCATCATTGCCGCCATCAGATTCGGCTTGTCGTCAAGCGTGCCGCGGCCGTAGACATAGCCGCCATCGCGCGTTGCACTGAACGGAGGAAATGTCCACTTCGCAAGGTCCACCTGAACGGTATCGCTGTGACCCATGATGAGCAGCGGTTTCTTGTTCCCGTTGCCCTTCAGACGTGCGATCAGATTGGCGCGCGCCGGGTCCTTCGCCGCAACCGTAACCGGAATCCCCTCGGCTTCCAGAACCTTCTTTACGTACTCCACAACGCGGGTCTCATTGCCGGGCGGGTCCGTAGTATCGATGCGAACCAGCGCCTGGAAATGCCGCATGGCCTCTTCGTTGACCTTAGCCCAATCGGGCGCGGAAGTTTGAGCAATACCGCTTGTGACAGGAATGCAAAGAAGCCAGATCAGTCGGATTCGCATGTGCAACAGTCTAGCGGATCGGACGTTCCGCAGATTGCACTCAGACTTGTTTAGGTGTATATTACAGGTCCTGAATCGTTTCAAGTCTTATGAGCAGACTCATCTTAGTTGTGCTGTCGGGAACCGTTGCGCTCCTTGCACAGGGTCCGGGGCGGGGAATTCCCGGGATCACAGATCGGCAATCGGGCGCGCTGGCACGCATGAACACCGAGATCGCCGCCCAAACGCAGGCACTGAACGTTGCCCGATCCGATATGATCGCGGTCTCGCTTACCGTGCCACGGGATGATCGGGCGATCCGAACAAAAGCCGAAGCGGTGCGCGAGGCCGAGATCGCGCTAGCGAACGCTCGCAAATCCGCATTTGCCAGGCTGCAAACCTCTCAGGACCGACTTTCCGCCGAGCAGACTACGGCTCTCATACGCACTGGCGGCGGCAGGGGCGGCGGGCGCCCGGGCGCGGCGCGCGGCACCATCCCGAACATCCGTGAGGCGCAGGTAACCGCCCTCACTCGCCTGTCCACCGACGCGATGCCCCTGGCGAGAGCGCTAACGGCGGCGCGAGCCGCGATGGCCGCGGTCGCATACGCCGAATCGACGGACCCCGCGGCCATCAGGCTGAAGGCCGACGCGGTCCAGGCCGCGGAGATCGCCCTGGCCGATGCGCGCGCCAATGCCCTTCAAAAAATTCAGTCTTCCCCAAATAAACTTGCGCCCGCGCAAATCGCGGCCTTTCTGGAAATGGGCGGATCTTTCTCCGGAATCGGTTTCACGCAACCGGACCCCTATAATTTCGATGACCACGATGGTTACGTGTCTCTGTTCGACGGCGTGAGCCTAAAAGGCTGGGATGGCAATCCCAGGTTCTGGCGCGTGGAAAACGGCGCGATCGTCGGCGAATCCACACCTGAAAACCCAAGCGGGAACAGCTATATCGCGTATCGCGATCTGGTGGCGAAAGACTTCACCCTGAAATTCGAAATCAAAGTGGTCGGCACGGGCGGCAGCGGACTTCAATATCGCAGCAAGACAGGCATCCCCTGGCTTTCCAACATCCCCGATAACGTCACCGCCAATGTGGGACCTGTCAATCTCGCCTGGATGATGACCGGTCCGCAGGCCGATTTCTGGCCCGCCTCGAAAGACTGGACCGGACAGTTTTATTCCGAAAACACGCCGATGCGCATCCTTGCGTGGCGCGGGCAGGTGGTGGAGGGCGCGGGCCTCGCCAGGAAACAACTGATGGGCAACATCGGCGACCGCGAGGCATTGGGGCGTCTGGCCAAAATGGATGACTGGAACCAGTACATCGTGATCGCGCGCGGCGGGACTTTGATACAGATCGTGAACGGTCAGCTAATGGCTGTGATGGTAGACGACGATCCGGAATCGTCGAATAATCAACCAGGAATGTTTGGTATCGAGATAGAGGCGACTACCAAGGTTTCCGTGCGTAACATTTGGGTAAAAAAGCTGAACTGAACGCAAAGGGGACAACGCAAAGGGGACAGACGCAATTTAAAAAAAAATGCGTCTGTCCCCTTTTCTTAGAAGGTGAAGCGGATAGAAGCAACTCCTCGTCGGGCGTTCACCATTGCTCCTCCGGTCTGAGTGCCCGCCGTGGTGGAGGCCGTTGGCGGAATGGTACCGAAAGCCGCGTTGGTATTGGCGCCTCCCCCGAATGGCAGCGTCAGTGCGGTGTTCGGATTACCGGGGTTGAAGTGATTGAACGCGTTGAATGCCTGGAAGCGAACTTCCAAAATCTTGTTCTCGCCCCAGACATGAAACTGCTTATAAACTGTGAGGTCGATATTCTCAACGCCGGGTCCATAAGTCAGTGTGGGCGGGGCATTGCCGATGCCGAGTGAATTGACCGGAGGCAGCGTGAAGCTCGAAGCATTGAACGGGTATAGCAGCTTCGAACTCGAGCTGTCGGCTGCGAAGAGAGAAGCGTTCTGCGAACAACGGAATGGCAGGCCGCCAGTGGGAGTTCCGGTCCAATATCCGATGGGAGCGCCGGCGGCGGAACAGCCAACTCCCAGCGGTACCCCGTAGTAGAAGGTGCCCAGCGCTTCGATGTTCCAGCCCTCAGTCGCGAGATCCGCGAACTTGTTATTCCAGTACTTCTTCACGCCTGGAACCAGGTATCCGAAGTTGACGTTCGCGGCATGTGGACGGCTACCGCCCGCCACGTTGTAGAGCAGTTTGTCGGAAACCCATTGCTGGCGCGCATACACGAGAGTCTTCGACCAGGTGTAATTGCTGCCCAGGTGGAAACGATTTCCGATTTGTTTATTGAACTGCACCTGAAGCGAGTGATAGTTGGATTCGCCGTTCTGCGTATATGCCTGAATGCCGCCCCACCCCGGGTAGGCGCCGGCGAGCGCGCGAATTTGGTTCGTGTTGTAGAAGCCCCCCGTCCCGCCATTGGAACTGGTGGGGTCGAGGAACCGAGCCACGGGTCCAGGCTGACCGTTGTTCGCCGCGGGCGTCCATGTAGTCAAAGGCGCCACGGCATTCAGATCGATATTTCCCTGATTGAACTGGTGGTGTGCGACATTCGCCACGTAAGAAACATCAATAATGAAGCCTTTACCAAGGTCGTGCTGCACGCTCAGCGTCCAGTCATAAGTGGATGGCGGGACATAGGAAAGCGGCCCGCCAACGGTGGTTTGCGGCGTGAATACGAGCTGCGAATTCGCGAGGTTTGAAATCGTCGTGTTCAGAACTATAGGAGCAAGGAAGTGAGGCGGCGTCGCGAGTGGGCCGATACCCGCGCCGGTCGCGCCCAGAGTGTCAATACCAAACGCGCGGCCATAGAAGATACCGAACCCGCCGCGCAGCGCCGTTTTTCCGTTGCCGAACACGTCCCACGCGAAACCTATGCGGGGAGAGACCTTCAACGACGGAGTCTGGAAGTAAGGAGTCTTCGCGGGGTCGCTCTCGACGATGCCGGAGAACGGCGTGCCTGTATAACTGGCGGGATCGAACGTGCCCTGCCGCGAGTAAGGATATGTCGCGCCGGTCGCGAGGTTGACGGAGGCCTTGTTGGCGGTTGGACAGCTCGCGTTGGCGGCAACGTTGGTAGTGCAGTACGGGAACAGGATTTGTCCCTGCTTGCTCGGGTTATACGCGGAACCGACGAACACCCCCTGGGTCTGACCCGGAGCTTCGTAGAGCGAGCCGAGGCGCTGGAAGCGCAGACCGACGTCTATGGTCAAATTGCGGAGCACCTTCCAGTTGTCCTGAACGAAGAACTCGTTCTGCTTGTAGCGTCCCCTGTTGATCTGTTTCAGATTGTCCTGGCCGTATCCGTAAAGGCTGCCGACCAGGGCATTCGAGAACGGGTTGCCGGTGTCGGCGGGATTTCCGAGGTCGGAACCGAAGTAGTACGTTCCAGCGGTGTTGTAAACCGAGTACACGCTGACGTTCCGCGCATCGTGCTCGAAGTAATAACCGGCCTTGAGCGTATGGGCGCCCTTGATCCACGTGACGTTATCCGTAACGGTGGCCAGATTGTCCGTACCGTCAAAGGGCCAGCGGCTGTCGAACCCGAATTGCGGCAGGTTTGGAATGCCCGTTGGCGCCGACTGCGCCGTAAAGCCGGACGGAAGGCCGAAGTTAACAGCCGGGAGGAGGTTCAAATAGTTGGCAGAGGCCGGGAAAATCGACGGAAGGGTCAGCGCGGAGCCACCGGACTTAAGCGGAAGCAGGCTGTTCCTGTAAAGTGTTTCGTCGGTCGGCTTGTTTTGCTGGTGCGCGCGGTTCTGACCGGCGCTCAACTCATTGATCAGGTTCGGCCGAAACGTATGGACGTAGGTGGCGGCAATGCCCGCTGACGGAATGAAGTAACTGTGCGGGAACTGTCCCCATCCATCGCCCAGCGCTCCCAGGATTGCGCCGAATCCGGATTGCGCCTGATAGTCCTGAAGCAGCCGCACGAAGAGGGTGTCGTGCGAGGAGGCGTTGTAATCCACGCGCAGAATCTTATCCGACCGCGGATTAGAGTTGCCCAGCACGTCCTGGAAGTTGTACTGACGAGCGGGATCGGTCGTATTCGGGAGCGGAAACAAATTCAGCATCGCGGCGCCGATAGGGCTGAAGCGGCTGGCCGGAATTCTGTTGCCGGCAAAGCAGCCGGCGGTTGAGGTTGCCGAGCAGGCCGCGCCGCTGTTTGGATCGCGAATCAGAATAGGGGATCCGTTGCTGTTCACGCTTTGCGAAAAGTCTCCGGCTCTTTCGAGCGCGGTTGGCATGGTGTAAGTGTTCACGCCCGTGACCCCAAGGTTGTGCAGATAGTCGTAGGAAAAGAAGAAGAACAGGCGGTTCCGATCCTTGTTGAAACGAACGCCAGGAATTATCAGCGGTCCACCGATAGTGCCGCCGGGGTTCTGATACCGGTAGCGCTGCTTTGTGATCCCTCTCGAGTTGTTGAAGAACTCGTTAGCGTTCAGTTCTTCATGACGCCAGTAGTAATAGGCGCTGCCATGGAATTGCGCGGTCCCGCTCTTGATAGAAACGTTGACCTGGCCGCCATTGCGGGCGCCGTATTCGGCAGAGTAATTGCCCACCAGCAAACGCACTTCGCCGATGGCGTCGGTGCTGGGCGCCTGATAGGTATTGAGACCGGGCGCTCCGGAATCCTGCGATGCCATGCCGTCGAGAGTGACCAGGACCTGGCCCTGCTGGCCTCCATTGATGGTCGGGGTGCCGGCGCCCCAGCCGCGGGTATCGTATGAGTTCAGGTCGATTACGCCGGGAAGATCCTTAACGATCGCCTGAAAATTACGCCCGCGAATCGGCGTCTCCTGGATCATCTTGAGGTTGACGTCGGTGGAGCGATCGGAACTATCGGTCTGAATACGTGCCGTTTCCGACGTTACTTCAACTGAAGTGGAGACATCGCCGATATCCAGCCGGATGGTATGAAGATCCACTTTCTCGAGTGTCCCAACGGTGATGTTGCTTTGAACGTATGTTTTAAAGCCCTTCTGCGATACGCGGATTGTGTACTCCGCGGGCACCAGGGCGGGGAAGGTAAAGGTGCCGTCACGGTTGGTGGTGAACTGGCGAACCTGACGGGTTACCTGGTTGGTAAGCTCCACGTTTGCGCCGGCGATTACCGCGCCGGCGCTGTCAACCACGGTGCCGGTTATAGAGCCTGTTACGGTTTGCGAGTTGGCCGCTGGCAATAAGGCCAGCAGCAGACATAAGAGCGGAAACATTAACTTGATACGTTTCATCTTGCCCCCTAAAGACCCATCCAAATTTTGTCAGAATTACAGCAGTTTAGAAACTCCCGTGTGTACATCCGAAGACGGTGAATTGTACCGGCCAGGTTGGCTGATCTTCGGTCGTGTGGAAAAGATCAAAACCCTTTCTCGCATAGCCCCGACGCCGCCAGGAAAGGCCTGAACGTTCGATAGGCTCTGGTTGACCACTGGTTGACTACTTGATCCGCGCTCCCGCCTTACTCGCCTGACCGGCGCATCAGGTCAAGCGCCGTTTGGACGATTCCGCCCTCGGCGCAGCCCGGCTTCAGCCGCGACCCTATCACCTGAAATGTGAGATGGCTGTATGCCTCGTCCGAGTAGATGTAACCGGAGTTGGCCGAACCATTCGCGAGCGTGACCACCATGGTCTTGCTTGCCGGCGCATTGGCCTTAAGCCTCATCGCAATTTGGCTGTAGACTTCGCCGTTGACCGTCGCAAAGTGGATATCGCCGATCCGCAATACTCCCACCTTCAGATTGACGTCAGGCCCTTCTTTGTATCCGGGAAATACGTTCTCGCGGGCCGGGTTCGCAGCGTCAAGACGAACCCTGCCGGGGCACGTGAGGGTCTGCTGACCCGCCCAGATGCGCGCGGTACCCACAGGTTCGATCGATTCACGCATTACCCGAACGGCGCTCGACCCGATCAGCGTTCCCAGCATATGGACGTATTCCCCCGTGCGCGCAATCGTCTTCCGGTAAGCTTCCAGATTTTCCGCGGGAATGGCGTGCCTCTCACTGGACGCCTGTTGTGCGTTGAAGCCCTTCGGCGCAACCTGATCGGGCGGAGCCGGAGGCGGACCAACAGTCTGAATGAACGGTCCGTGCCCCTGCGTTAGCGCCGCTCGCTCGCCCATGAAGTTGGTTGGCGATCTGAAATCTCTCGGGTTCTGATCGCCGGATCCGCCCTGACTGAAGATGGCGACCGCGTGGTTGTCGAACAGCTCCTCAACGTAGCGTGACGCCTCTCCCGGAAAGTCAGCGCTGATCACTCCGCTGAGGTAAAAATTGATCGGGTGCATCGCGTAATTCATGTACACGGCAATGGGAACGTTGTCCCTACCCAGGAACTCGGTAACCGCCAGGGTTTTGTCCGATGGCCCCTTCGGGTTCGGCTCCTGACGCCATTCGAGTTTGCTGTTGAACAGATCGCGATTTACGTTCAGATCGACCCTGGTGGTTCCATAACCCACACGCGCCGGCGCCAATTTCAATTTCGCGACGTTGACGGCTTCGACGATGGCATCGGCAACGGTCTTTGCGAGTGGCGCGCCCTGGCCCAGGCCGCCGGTATTGGAACTGTGGGTGTGCGTCGCGGAGATAACGAAATTCTGAGCGGGGCAGCCGGTGGAGCGCGATGCCCTTGTGGTCGCGTCA
>Ga0207695_10004342_pt1 | contig 19417 bp, 17 predicted proteins | sample KBSC54metaG_FD_184354 | JGI IMG/M metagenome (GOLD analysis project Ga0207695, IMG submission 184354) | Corn rhizosphere microbial communities from Kellogg Biological Station, Michigan, USA - KBS C5-4 metaG (SPAdes) (version 2) | ecosystem: Host-associated > Plants > Roots > Rhizosphere > Soil... | reverse complement strand
CATCACCAGGGCCGAAGCGCATCCGGTGACCTCGCTGATCGTCGGCAGCAAGGGCGTGCTGCAGGCGACGGTCGATCCCAGCCTGGCAGTGGGCGGATCGAACCCGACCCCGGTGTTCGACACCACCGTCGGCGCCGGCCAGTCGGGACCGGATGGCAAGGCCAGCTTCGCCGACGGGGCGCAGATCGGTCTGACGCTGAACGGCCTGCAGAGCGCGCAAAGCGCGACCTATGTGTTCGTGCACACCAGCGGCGCCGGCCAGCTGAGCGTCGGCAATCTAGGCCAGACTGCGCTGGCGGACGCGCCGTTCCTGTTCAGCACCACTACCTCCGTGAATGGCGGCGACCTGGACGTCACCCTGGCCCGCAAGACCGCCGCCCAGCTCGGCTTCAACCGGTCGGAGTCCGCGGCCTACGACGCCATCTTCGCCGCCCTGCTCCGGGACAACGCCGCGGGCGCGGCGATCGCCGCCCAGACCACGCGCGAGGGACTGGTCGGCCTCTACGACCAGCTGGTCCCGGATCAGGGCCTGGGCACCTTCTCGGCCCTGGAGATGGCGACACAACGGGTCGCCAGCCTGACCGAAACGCCGCCCACGCCCGGTCCGCAGCAGACAGCCGGATCGAGCCTGTGGCTGCAGGAAGTCAACGAGCGGGTGAACCGCCAGACCAACCCCGACACCCTCGGCTCCAGCGGCAAGGTGCTGGGGCTGATCGGCGGCTATGAGGTGCGCGGGGCCGGCGGCGGCGCCCTGGGGCTCACCATCTCGTACCTCAACATCCAGGACGAAAGCATCGCGGCGGCGGTCGGCGCGCATCTGGTGACCAACTTCATCGAGGGCGGCGTCTACTACCGGCGCTCGTTCGGAAACCTGCGATTCTCGCTGCGCGGCGCCGGGGGCTACGCCTGGTTCAAGGACAACCGGGAGTTCCTGACCACCGGGCTCTCGGAGTCGGCAGTGGCCAAGTGGACCGGGTTCTTCGCCGACGCCCATGCGGGGGCCGCCTATGAGCAGCGCGTGTTCAGCCGCTTCTATGTCCGCCCGGAGCTGTCGGCGGACTATCTCTACCTGAGCGAAAACGCCCACGGCTACGACGCGCCGGCCGACCAAGTGGTGAACCTCAACATCGCCCGGCGCACCAGCACGCGCTTCACCGGCTCGGCGATCGTGACCTTCGGCGCGCAGTTCGGACAGGAGACGTGGTTCCGACCGGAAATCTTCGGCGGCTATCGGATGGTGTTCGCAAGCGACCTCGGCGACACCGTCGCCACCTTCAGCGGCGGCCTGCCCTTCACCCTCTCGCCGGGCAATGGCAAGGGCGGCTGGATCACCGCCGGTTTCGCGCTGAAGGCGGGCACCGAGCTGTCGTACGTCGCCCTGGTCGGCGACATCGACTTCCAGGACGACGAGCAGCGCTACGACATCTACCTGGCCGGACGGACGATGTTCTAGGCGGTCTTCGTCGTCTCGGCTTCCCCCAAAGCGAGGTCCCTTCTCCCCTCGCGGGAGAAGGTGTCGCGCAGCGACGGATGAGGGGGTCTCGACCCCGCGACTACGTCCGAGAGCATCTCACGCCGGCGCGGCCCCTCATCCGGCGGGCTCCGCCCGCCACCTTCTCCCGCGAGGGGGGAAGGGGCTGCGCTGTTCAGGAAATCTGACAGCATGTCCCCTAAATTTCTATCGATCCAATAGGAATAATCGCTAAAGGTGGGGTTGAAGCGGCGCCGCAGGGCGGGAGCCGCCGTCGCTATCCAACGGTTCCCGGAGGCTGATCGTGACCCACACCCGCACCGCCGCTTCGCGCCGGGGCGTCCTTGCCGCCCTCACGGGCGCGGCCCTCGGCGCCCCGCTGCTCTCGAGCCAGGTCCGCGCCCAGGCGCGCCGGCCGGTCAGGCTGCTCAACGTCAGCTACGACCCGACGCGGGAGCTCTACAAGGACATCAACGCCGCCTACATCGACTACTGGAAGGAGCACACCGGCCAGGTGCTGACCATCGACCAGAGCCACGGCGGCTCCGGCTCGCAGGCGCGCGCCGTGATAGACGGCCTGGCCGCCGACGTGGTCACCCTGGCGCTGGCCTATGACATCGACAACATCGCCGACAAGGCCCACCTGCTGCCGGCCAACTGGCAGTCGCGGCTGCCGAACGGCTCGACGCCCTACCTGTCGACGATCGTGTTCCTGGTCCGCAAGGGCAATCCCTGGAAGATCCGCGGCTGGGGCGACCTGATCAAGCCGGGGATCACCGCGGTGGCCCCGAACCCGAAGACCTCCGGCGGCGCCCGCTGGGCCTACCTGGCGGCCTGGGCCTCGGCGCTAAAGGCGCCGGGCGGCAGCGACGCGACCGCCAAGGCCTATGTGCAGCAGCTCTACAGCCACATCCCGGTGCTGGACTCCGGCGCCCGCGGGTCGACCGTGACCTTCGCCCAACGCGGCATCGGCGACGTGCTGCTGTGCTGGGAGAACGAGGCCCACCTGGCGCTGGACGAGTTCGGCGCCGACAAGTTCGACATCGTCACGCCGCCGACCTCGATCCTGGCCGAACCCCCCGTGGCCCTGGTCGACAAGAACGTCGACAAGAAGGGCACCCGCCAGGCGGCCCAGGGCTACCTGAACTTCCTGTACAGCCCGCTGGCGCAGGACATCATCGGCAAGCGCTTCTACCGCCCGCGCGACCCCGCCGCGGCGGCCAAGTACGCGTCCCGCTTCCCGCGCATCCCGATGGTGACCATCGACGACACCTTCGGCGGCTGGCGCAGAGCCCAGGCCACGCACTTCGCCGACGGCGGCGTGTTCGACCAGATCTACAAGCCGAAGTAGCCGCCGGCCCGCGCTGCCGGAACCGGTCGCGCCGCCACCCCGTTTCCACCGCCGAAGCCGCCGCGCGCCAACGCGGCGGCGCTCGGCGCGAAGAAGGACCGCAGGACTTGTCCGCCGCCTCCCACGCCCTGCCACTCGCCGCCGCCGGCAGACCGCGCTGGCGCTGGCGCGAGTACAGCGTACTGCCCGGCTTCGCGCCGGCCATGGGCTTCACCCTGCTCTACCTCTGCCTGATCGTGCTGATCCCGCTGGCGGCGTTGATCGCGCGCCCGTGGGAGCACGGTCTGAGCGGCTTCTGGGAGACGGTGACCGAGCCGCGGGTGCTGGCGGCGCTGAAGCTCAGCTTCGGGCTGTCGCTTCTGGCGGCGATGATCAATGTGGTGATGGGCGTCATCGTCGCCTGGGCACTGACGCGCTACGACTTCCCGGGCAAGCGGCTGGCGGACGCGGCCGTGGACCTGCCGTTCGCCTTGCCCACCGCCGTCGCCGGCATCGCGCTGGCCACCATCTACGCCCCGAACGGCTGGGTCGGCGCGCTCGCGGCGCACGTCGGCCTCAAGATCGCCTATACCCCGCTCGGTATCCTGATCGCCCTGATCGCGGTCGGCCTGCCGTTCATCGTCCGCGGGGTCCAGCCGGTGCTGCGCGACTTCGACGCCGAGGTCGAGGAGGCCGCCGTGACCCTCGGCGCGGCGCCCTGGCAGCGGGCCTGGCGGGTGATCCTGCCGGCGATGACTCCGGCCCTGATCTCGGGCTTCTCCCTCGCCTTCGCCCGGGCGGTCGGCGAGTACGGCTCGGTGATCTTCATTGCCGGCAACATGCCGATGCGCTCGGAGATCGCGCCGCTGATGATCGTCATCAAGCTCGAGCAGTACGACTACGCCGCCGCCGCGTCGGTGGGCCTGGCCATGCTGATCCTGTCGTTCGGCGCGCTGGTGGCGATCAACCTGGTCCAGCTGGCCCTGGCGCGGCGAGGCGCGCGATGAGGGCCGCCACTCCGATTCGACCGTCGGCGACCGGCTGGCTGGTCATTGGCCTGGCCTTTGTCTGGCTGGCGCTGGTGATCGCGCTGCCGCTCGCCTCGATCTTCGTCGAGGCGTTCCGCAAGGGCGTCAACGCCTACTTCGCGGCCCTGGCCGAGCCGGACTCGCTCTCGGCGATCAAGCTGACCCTCGAGATCGCGGCCGTCGCCGTGCCGCTGAACGCCGCGTTCGGCCTGGCGGCCGCGTGGGCGGTCACCAAGTTCGAGTTCAAGGGCAAGGCCCTGCTGCTGAGCCTGATCGACGTGCCGTTCTCGATGTCGCCGGTGATCTCGGGGCTGGTCTGGGTGCTGCTGTTCGGCGCCAACGGCTGGTTCGGCAAGCAGCTGGACGCCTGGGACATCAAGATCATCTTCAACTTCACCGGCATCCTCTTGGCCACCATCCTGGTCACCCTGCCGTTCGTCGCCCGCGAGCTGATTCCGCTGATGCAGGAACAGGGCACGGACGAGGAGGCCGCCGCGGTCACCCTGGGCGCCGGCGGCTTCGCCACCTTCTTCCAGGTCACCCTGCCCAACATCGCCTGGGCGCTGCTCTACGGCGTGCTGCTCTGCAACGCCCGGGCGATGGGCGAGTTCGGCGCCGTCTCCGTGGTCTCCGGGCACATCCGCGGACTGACCGACACCATGCCTTTGCACGTAGAGGTGCTCTTCAATGACTATGACTTCGTCGGCGCCTTCGCCGTCGCGACGCTCCTCGCGGGCCTCGCCCTCGTCACGCTCGCGGCCAAGTCGGCCCTCGAGTGGCGGTTCGCCGGCGAACTGGCCCGTGGCAGCCGTCACTGAGACGACGCCCGTCGCCAGCCTCGCGGTCGAGGGCGTCGCCAAGCGCTTCGCTCGCTTCCCGGCGCTGAAGGGCGTCTCGCTGACCGCCCAGCCGGGCGAGTTCCTGGCCCTGCTCGGCCCCTCCGGCTCGGGCAAGACCACCCTGCTGCGGGTGGTGGCTGGGCTGGAGACCCCCGACGCCGGCACGGTGTCGTTCGAGGGCGAGGACTTCCTGGCCCTGTCGCCGCGCGAGCGCCGGATCGGCATGGTGTTCCAGCACTACGCCCTGTTCCGCCACATGACGGTGGCCAAGAACATCGGCTTCGGCCTCAGGGTGCGGCCGCGCAGCAAACGCCCGCCGAAGGCCGAGATCGAGGCGACGGTCGAGCGGCTGCTCAGCCTCGTGCAGCTGCAGGGGCTGGGCAAGCGCTACCCCGCCCAGCTGTCCGGCGGTCAGCAGCAGCGGGTGGCGCTGGCCCGGGCGCTGGCCATCGAGCCTCGGCTGCTGCTGCTCGACGAACCGTTCGGGGCCCTCGACGCCAAGGTGCGCAAGGAACTGCGCCACTGGCTGCGGGCGGTGCACAACGAGACGGGCGTGACCACCATCTTCGTCACCCACGACCAGGAGGAGGCCATGGACCTCGCGGACCGGGTGGTGGTGCTGCGCCTGGGCCTGATCGAGCAGGTCGGCACGCCCGAGGAGCTGGACGAGCGGCCGGCCTCGGCCTTCGTGTTCGACTTCCTGGGCGAGTCCAACCAGCTGCCCTGCCGGCTGGACGGCGCCGAGGCGGTGTTCGACGGCTTCCGCACCCCGGCGGTCGCGGCGCCCGGCGCGGCCGGCGAGACCTCGGCCTGGTTCCGACCGCACGAGACCGAGGTCAGCGACGGGGGCGAGGGACTGCCGGTGACCGTCGTCGACATCCTGATCAAGGGGGCGATGGAGCGGCTGGAGTGCCGGACCGCAGACGGCCGGCTGCTGGACGCCGACTATCCCCGCGGCTCGCTTCCGGCGGGCCTGCGGATCGGAAGCCAAGCGCGGCTGCGTCCGAAGCGGGTGTTCGTGTTCCCGGAGCGCGCGGACTAAACGGCGCTTAACCATCCTTTCTAACCCGTCCGAAAGCGGCGTGGGTTAGCGGGAGGCATGGACGAATTCTCCAGGCCCCGCCGCGTGCGGCTGCTGGGGGGCGAGGTCGATCTGATCGGCCCGCCCGACGTGCTGCGCCATGCCGACCGAACGGTGAAGGCCGGCGGCCGAACGGTGATCGCCAACCACAACTTCCACAGCCTGTTCCTGCTGCGCCGGCGCGCGGCGGGCCTGCCCGAGTTCTTCGCCGCCGCCGACCTGATCCAGATCGACTCCACGCCGATGATCGCCTGGGGCCGGCTGCTCGGCCTGCCGCTGCAACGGCGGATGCGCTCGACCTACCTGGACTGGCGCGAGGACTTCTGGCGGCTGGCCAACGCCCGCAGCTGGCGGGTGTTCTACCTGGGCGGCGCGCCGGGGGTGGCCGAGACCGCGTGCCAGCGCCTGGCCGAGCGCTGGCCGAACGTCGACCTCGGCTGGCGCGACGGCTACTTCGACGCCGCTCCGCAGTCGGCCGACAATCGCCGGGTGCTGGCCCAGATCGCCGCCTTCGATCCTGACGTCCTGCTGGTGGGCATGGGCATGCCGCGCCAGGAGGCCTGGGTGACCGAGAACCGCGAGGCCATCCGCCGCGGCGCGATCTTCACCGTCGGCGCGGCGTTCGACTACGAGGCGGGCGCGCAGAAGACCCCGCCGCGCTGGACCGGCAAGCTGGGGCTGGAGTGGCTGGCGCGGCTGATCGCCGAGCCGGGGCGGCTGGCCGAACGCTACCTGATCGAGCCCTGGTCGCTCATCGGACCGGCGCTCGAGGACCTCGGCGCCGCGCTCGGCCGCTCCCGCTGACGGATATCCCTGACGGCCGACGGCGTGCATTCTGGCCGCCGGAGGGTTCGATTCGATGGCCGTCTCCTTCGAGGGTTTTCCGCGCCTCGTCGATCGCGCGGCGATGCGGCCCGGACGCTGGTTCGTGGCCGGCGAGGGCGCGCGCCCGCTGATCTGCTTCTCGACCGACGAGGGCGAGGACGACGACCGGCTGGTGCTGACCTTCGGCAGCACGCGGCCGGAGACGCTCGACTTCGCCGCCACGAACCTGAAGGCGCTCGGCGGGCCGCTGGCCACGCTGGAGCACGAGCTGGTGTTCGCGCCCGGCCTGGCGGGCCAGAATCCGCAGCTGGCGGCGCCGGTGCGGCGCTCGTTCCGCTCGGGCGCGCTGCTGCGGCTGCGCAGCGGCGACCTGGGCATCGGCTTCGCCACCCATACTGGTGGCCAGCTGATGGTGATCTCGCTGGCCACGGGCCACCGCGCCGACGGCTTCGACCTGGTGTTCGACCGCTGGAGCCTGTCGATCCGCCGCGGTTCGGTCGAGCGCCTAGTCGGCTCCTTCCGGCCGATCTGACCCGTTCAGGCTTCGGCGGGCGCCGCCGAGTTCTCAGCCGGCGCTTGCTCGCTCCGGCCGCCGGTAGCGATCAGCACCGAGACGCCCAGCGCGGCGGCCAGGGCCGAGCCGGCCAGGACACCGATCTTGGCGATGGCCGAATAGGCCGGATCGGTGAACGCCTGGTCGGCCATCAGCAGCGAGAAGGTATCGCCGAAACCGCACAGGCAGGCGGCGCCCAGGAAGGCGCCCCAGGAGGCGTCTTCGGGCGCGATGGCGATCTTGGCCTTCACCGCGGCGAACGAGGCCAGCACGATGCCCAGCGGCTTGCCGATGGCGAGGCCCAGCACCACCCCGGTCAGTACGCGGACGCCGTCGGGCACGCCGAAGTCGGCCGCCAGAGGGATGCCGGCCGCCGAAAACGCGAACAGCGGCAGGACGACAAAGTTCGACCAGGGCGCGACCGACCGCTCCACCTCCTCGGCGGGCGACAGCAGGCGGTCGCTGGCGGCCGAGAGGTTGCGGCTGGCCCATTCCCACACCGGTTCGCCCTCGACCTGGGACAGGTCTTCGCCGCGCCGCCGCACCTCTCGCTCCGCATTCTCCAGCTCCGCCAGGGCGGTGGCGGCCTGGGCGAGCAGGGCCGAGGCCGAGGGCCGAGGGCGCGTCGGCAGGAAGGCGGCCAGCGCCACCCCGGACAGGGCGGGGTGGATGCCGGCGAGATGCAGCGACACCCACAGTCCCGCGGCGGCGGCCAGGTAGGGCCAGCTGGCGTAGACCCGCCAACGGTTCAGCACCGCCAGGGCGCCCAGCATCATGACGGCGCCCAGCAGCCATTCGGGGTGGAAGTTGCGCGGGTAGAAGATCGCCAGCACCAGGATCGAGAGGATGTCGTCCGCCACCGCGAAGGTGGCCACGAACACTTTGAGACCGGCGGACGCCCGCTGCCCGAGCACTGCCAGGACGCCGAGGGCGAAGGCGATGTTGGTAGCGGTGGCCACAGACCAGCCGCCCGACGTCGGTCCCTGGTTCAGCGCCAGGTAGATCAGCGCCGGGACCAGCGTGCCGCCCAGCGCCGCCGCGGCGGGCAGCACGGCGGCGCGCCAGTCGGTGAGGGCGCCGGAGTGCATCTCGCGCCGGATCTCGAGCCCCACCAGCAGGAAGAACACCGCCAGCAGGCCTTCTGAGCACCAATCCGCCACCGTCAGGGACAGCAGGGCCGTGGGCGGGCCGATCCCGAACTCGGCGGTGACGATGCTCTGATAGAGGCCGGCCAGCGGGCTGTTGGCGCAAATCAGGGCCGCGGCGGCGGCGACCAGCAGCACGATGCCCGCGGAGGCCGGCAGGCCGGCGAAGGCGCGGGCGGTGCGCTGCACGCTGGCGCCCACCGGCCGCTCCATCGCCTCCAGCAGCGCGTGGTAGTCCCAGGCCCCGTCGTAGCGCTGCCCGTCGATGAACATGGTCGGCGTGGCGGTGACGTGGTTGTGGCGGCCGTCCTCGTGGTCCTCGTCGACGCGCTCGCGCACACTTTGGCTCGCCACGTCGTGCTCGAACTTCTCCACATCCAGGCCGAGGTCGCGCACGATGTCGGCCACCACCGCCTCGTCCACAGGCAGGTCGTGGCCGTAGAGGGCGTCGTGCATCTCCCAGAACTTGCCCTGCAGCGCGGCCGCCTCGCTGGCGCAGGACAGATAGGTCGCCCCGGGGTGGATCCGCTCGTTGGGGAACTGCCGGTAAATGTAGGCCATGCGATCGCCCAGCCGCTCGCGCAGCTTGGCGAGGACCGGTCCCAGGCGGCGGCAGTAGGGGCACAGGTAGTCGCCGTAGAGCACGATGGTGGAGACGCCCCGTCCCCTGCCCCCACGGGCGTGGTCGCGGCGGCGGTCGACGGGGCGCCGCAGCTTGCGACCAGTCTCGGGGCCGCTCACTTCAGCGTTGCCGCCAGGGTGATTTCGGCCTTGAGCAGCTTGGAGACCGGGCAGTTCTGCTCGGCTTCCCGGGAGATCTTGTCGAAGGTCTCCTGATCGAGCCCCGGCACGTCGGCCGTCAGGGTCAGGGCCGAGCGGCTGATCTTGAAACCGTCACCGTCGGGGTCCAGCGACACGGCCGCCTCGGTGTTGAGTTCGGTCGGCGTGTAGCCGGCGCGCTGCAGGCCGAAGGCCACGGCCATGGTGAAGCAGCCGGCGTGGGCGGCGGCGATCAGCTCCTCGGGGTTGGTCCCCTTCTGGTTCTCGAACCGGGTGCGGAAGGAATAGGGCGTCTCCTTCAGCACCTCGGAGTCGGTGCTGATATCGCCGTCGCCGTCGCGGCCGGTCCCGCGCCAGACGGCGCGCGCTTTGCGGATCATGGGGCTCTCCCTTGCTGGGCTGTGGACAACCTTTCCACTCGCCCGAAGACCTGACAAGCCAGCCGAAGGCATTGGCGACGTTGCCATGAAAGCAACGTGACTTGTGACGTCCTCGCCCGCGTCGCGTGGTGGCGCGGCGCCGGCGGCTTATGCGCAGTCGACGCGTCGACCTTCCCACGAGGGGGCAGGACTGCGCGACGCTTCAGAAGTCCGTGCCGCCGTCGATGTTGATCACCGCGCCCGTCATGTAGGCGGCGCGTTCGGAGAGCAGAAAGGCCATCAGGTCGCCGGCCTCATGCGCCTCGCCGGGACGGGGCATGGCCACGGGCATCTTGAACACGTCGCGGACGACGTAGGCGGCCGCCTCGGCGCGGCCCATCTTGCGCTCGCGCATGGCCTCTTCGATCCGGGCGTTGACACGGTCGGTGGCGAACGCGCCCGGGCAGACGCAGTTGGCGCGGATGCCCCTCTCGCCGTAGGTCTTGGCCAGGTTCTTGGTGATGTTGACCACCGCCGCCTTCAGCGAGGCGTAGGGGAACAGGAAGCTCTTGGCCGCCCGCACCGAGTAGGCCGCCGTCGTGACGATATTGCCGCCGCCCGCGTCGAGCATCGCCGGCAACACCGCCCGGCAGGCCCGCACCGTGCCCATCACCACGTCCTGGAAATTGGCCTCCCAATCCTCGTCGGCGGCCTCCAGGATGGAGCCATTGCGGTCGGTGAGGCCGCTGGTGACCAGCAGGCCACGCGGCGGGCCGAACTGGGCCACCGACTTGGCGATCGCCGCGTCGATCTCCTCGGGCTTGGTGGCGTCGGCGGCGAGCGCGCCGACCTTGGCGCCGGTGGCCCGGACCAGTTGCTTGGCCGCCGCTTCCAGCGGCCCTTGCGAGCGGCTGATCAGGGTCAGGGTGGCGCCTTCGGCCGCCAGCACCCTGGCCGCCTCCAGACCCATCCCGCGCGAGCCGCCGAGGATGATGTAGGACTTGCCCTTGACGCCGAGATCCATGGTTTCAGTCCTGGTTGGTTAGGAGAACGCTGCCGCCGAAGCTGCCGCCGCCGACGCCGGAGACCGAGGTCTTGAGATTCTTGACCTGCCGCGCGCCGGCCGCGCCCCGGAGCTGCAGCACGGCTTCGTGCAGGTGGCCAAAGGCGTGCAGGCGCCCTTCCGACATCTGGCCGCCGTTGGTGTTGAGGGCCAGCTCGCCATCGAGGGCGATGCGCTTGCCGCCCTCGACGAAGGCGCCGGACTCGCCTTCGCCGCAGAAGCCCAGGGCCTCGATCCACAGCAGGGTCTGGAAGGCGAAGCCGTCGTAGAGATGGGCGCTGCCGACATCCTTCGGCTTCAGGTCGGTGCGGGTCCACATCATCTTCGCCGCGTCGTGGCAGACCATGTGGGGGAAGTCGTCGCGGGCGTACCAGGTGTCCATCCGGTCATAGGCGGCCGAGCCGACCGCTTCGAACCGCACCACCGGGTGGGGCATGTCGCGCGCTTCGTCGAGCCGCGAGATCACCAGCGCGGTGGTCCCGTCGCAGGGCACGTCGCAGTCGTAGAGGCAGTGCGGCGTCGCGATCATCCGGGCGTTCATGTACTGGTCCAGCGTCAGCGGCTCGCGGTAGATCGCCTTCGGGTTCAGGCCGGCGTTGTGGCGCTGGGTGATCGCCACCGCCGACATCTGCTCGCGGGTCAGGCCGTAGCGCTGCATGTGGACCGACGCGTGCAGCGAGGTCCAGATCACCGCCGAGGGCGACCAGTAGGGCGCGTGCCACTGCTGCCAGCCGCCGGCGCGGGGCATCTTGTCCAGGCCGCTCCAGGCCTGGGTGTAGCTCAACGCGCTGCGCTCGCCCATCGCGCGCCAGACCAGCACGTGCTTGGCGTAGCCGGCGGCGATGGCGCCGATGGCGTTGACGATCGGCGCATACTGGCCTGCGCCTTCACCCGAGCCGTACCAGTTCAGCTGCAGGCCGAGCGAGTTCTTGATGTCGGAGACCGCGGCTGCGCCGAAGCCCTCGCCGACGCCGCCCTCGCTGGCCGGCCAGCAGGCCGCGCCGTCGATGTCCTCGATCCTCAGCCCGGCGTCGGCGATGGCCGCCTTGCACGCATCGATGGCCAGCAGGAACGGATAGCGGCCCGGCTTGCGGTTGATCACGGACTGCCCGAGGCCGGTGACCGCGACCTGCTTCTCGTAATAGCGGCTCATACGGCGGCTCCCCGGGGCTGGAACAGCGGCACCCAGACGTCCTCGTGCTGCTCGAACAGCACCTCGACCGGCAGGCCGATCCGGACGTCCTCCAGGGGACAGTTCATGACGTTGGTGACGAGGCGGATGTTGTCCTGTTCCTCGAGGGTCACCATGGCCACGGCGTAGGGGACCGGCACGTTGGCGAGCCAGGGATGGTGGTTGATGGTGTAGCTGACCACCTCGCCGCGGCCGCTGACCGGCTCGGGCTTGAGGGCCTCCGAGCGGCACTTGGGGCAGGCCCCGGCGAAGGGGTGGATCCAGGTGCGGCAGTCGGCGCAGCGCAGGATCTCCAGCCGTCCGGTGCGGCCGGACTGCCAGAAGTAGGCGTTCATGGGGTTGAGGTTGGGCAGCTGCCGTGGCGGCCCTGCGACGTCTGACACTAAGCGCCTCCCGAACTCGCGATCTTGGGCTTGTCGATAGGACGCCGGGCCGGAGGCGTCCACGGCAAAACTGGCGCGGCGTCAGTTGACCGGGTGGCGCAGGCGCTCGGCGTTCATCCAGCCGATCTGGGCGCGCTCCTCGTCGGTGAGGTCGAGCGAGCGCCAGGTCTCGGCGAAGGCCGCCACGTCCACGATCGGATAGTTGGTGCCGTAGACCACGCGGTCGGCGCCGATGTTGCGGATCACCTCCACCACCTCGGCCCGGCTCCACTGGCCAGGTTCGCCGATGCCCACGAGCCGCAGCGACAGGTCGGCGAAGATGTTGCGGTGGTCGCGGGTCAGGCGCGCCACCTCGTCCTCGGCGCCGTTGCTGAGATGGGCGAGCTGGATGCGCACGTCGGGGTAGGCGCGGGCCACGGCCTCGAAGCCGCGCGGGTGCGAGCAGGGCGCGTGGTGACCGAAGCCGTGCGCGCTGCTGCATTCGGACAGCACGAATACTCCGTGTTTGCGGGCGATGTCCCAGATCGGCGTGACGATGGGATCGTCGGCCGGTCGGTCGAAGAACATCGGCGCGATCTTCAGGCCGCAGGCGCCCTGGCCGAGCCGCAGCGCCGCTTCCGCCTCCATCTCCTCGCGGGTCATCAGCACCGGATCGAAGCCGACCAGGCTGGAAATCCGGTCCGGGTGGGTTCGGGCCATGCCGGCGGCCCATTCGTTCAGGCCACGCCAGTGGTCGATCACGGCCTTCACGGCCGTCGTGCGCGGTTCGCCCGCCGCGACGCGGGCGTCCACCATGTCTTGAGCCGGGTACCAGGGCACGATCAGGGTCCGGCTGACGCCCACCGCGTCCATCTTGGCGAACAGGTCGTCGGGCGTGCCGGGATTCCTCGTCGGCCGGTCGCCGCCGATCAGCGCGAAGAATTCGGCCGCAGCCGCGGCGTCGGGTTGAGCATGCGTATGGAAATCAATCAGCATCCGGACGCTCCGCCCCAAGCTTCCCGGCGCCAATCTAGGCGCTTTATCCACATGAATAAATCGCAAGGAACGACTCCTCCGGAGGCCGCCAAAGCCATTGTGCGGCGCCGAAGCGCGGTGTCTGCAGAATCGGCGAAAACCTGTGAATTGCTGAACTTTTGAGCGTTTTCGCCGCGTTGCAGCACGATGCCCCGGAAACCCCCCTGGGAAAGGGGCTGCGGCGGCGCGCCACATCGCCAAGCTTGATGAAGCTCTTTTCCCGGAACCGGTATGCGGCGATGATTGTTTAGTGATTCGATTCCGCCGGAATTCGCAAAGTAAGGACGCAGCGCCGAGACCCATCCTGAGAGCCACCATGTCGCGTTGAGGGACTGCGCGGCATGTCTGACATAGTCGATGATGCTGGGGCTAGACGAGGTGTTCTTCCGTTGACCGGAAAGAACGTGTGGACAACTTAGGCTTTGTAGCTGCTGTTCGAATCTCTAGACCTCGCTCGCTGAGGCGTGCTTGGCCTCACGAACCCTTCCCTGCTTTGATTAGACGATGGGCGCCACCTATCGGCAGTCCCACTTGCTCTGATCTTTCCTGCTTCTCACGGTGAAACAGATGAACATGATGGCGCCCCAACCAGATGTCTTCGACCTCTACTCCAGCCTGTTCGAGAGCCGGAAGCAAACCGAACTGTCGCTTCGTGACTATCTGACCCTGTGCAGAGAGACGCCGAGCACGTTCGCTAATGCAGCGGAGCGGATGATCGCCGCAATCGGCGAGCCGGAGGTGATCAACACCGCGGCGGACCCGAGACTGGGCCGGATATTCATGAACCGGTCGATCAAGCGCTATCCGACCTTCTCGGACTTCTATGGCATGGAGGAGACGATCGAGCGCATCGTCGGCTTCTTCAAGCACGCGGCCCAGGGGCTCGAGGAGCGCAAGCAGATCCTCTACCTGCTGGGCCCGGTCGGCGGCGGCAAGTCGTCCCTGGCCGAGCGGCTGAAAACGCTGATGGAGCAGATGCCCATCTATGCGCTGAAGGCGGGCGATCAGATCAGCCCGGTGTTCGAGAGCCCGCTGGGGCTCTTCGACCCCGAGCGCCTCGGCCCCCTGCTGGAAGACCGCTACGGCATCCCGCCACGCTACCTCACCGGCCTGATGTCGCCGTGGGCGGTAAAGCGCGTGCAGGAGTTCGACGGCGACATCTCGAAGTTCACCGTCGTGCGGCTGATGCCGTCGAAGCTGAACCAGATCTGCGTCGCCAAGACCGAGCCGGGCGACGACAACAACCAGGACATCTCGTCGCTGGTCGGCAAGGTCGACATCCGCAAGCTGGAGTTCTTCGGCCAGAGCGACCCCGACGCCTATTCCTACAGCGGCGCCCTGAACCTCACGACCCAGGGCCTGATGGAATTCGTCGAGATGTTCAAGGCGCCCATCAAGATCCTGCACCCGCTGCTGACCGCGACCCAGGAAGGCAACTACGTCGGCACCGAGAGCGTGGGCGCGATCCCCTACCAGGGCATCGTGCTGGCCCACTCCAACGAGTCCGAGTGGCAGAGCTTCAAGAACAACAAGAACAACGAGGCGCTGATCGACCGCATCTGCGTCGTCAACGTCCCCTACTGCCTGCGCACCAACGAGGAATCGGCGATCTACCGCAAGCTGCTGCAGAGCAGCGACCTGGCCGAAGCGCCGTGCGCGCCGCACTCGCTCGACATGCTGTCGCAGTTCTGCGTGCTGTCGCGCCTGAAGGAGCACGAGAACTCCAACCGGTTCTCCAAGATGCGGGTCTACAACGGCGAGAACCTGAAGGACGTCGATCCCAAGGCCAAGTCCATGCAGGAGTACCGCGACATGGCGGGCATGGACGAGGGCATGAACGGCATCTCCACCCGGTTCGCGTTCAAGATCCTCGCCGAGACGTTCAACTTCGACAACGAGGAGGTCGCCGCCGACCCCGTGCACCTGATGTACGTGATCGAGCAGTCGGTGCGCCGGGCCCAGTTCCCGGAAGCGGTGGAGAAGGAGTATCTGGAGTTCATCAAGAGCGAGCTGGCGCCGCGCTACGCCGAGTTCATCGGCAACGAGATCCAGAAGTCTTACCTGGAGAGCTACGGCGACTACGGCCAGAACCTGTTCGACCGCTACGTCGCCTACGCCGACGCCTGGGTCGAGGACCAGGACTTCAAGGACCCGGACACCGGCGAGCTGTTCGACCGCAAGATGCTCGACCAGGAACTCTCCAAGATCGAGAAGCCGGCCGGCATCGCCAATCCCAAGGACTTCCGCAACGAGGTGGTGAAGTTCGCCCTGCGCGCGCGCGCCAACCACGGCGGCAAGAACCCCGCCTGGACCTCGTATGAGAAGATCCGCGAGGTGATCGAGAAGCGCATGTTCAGCCAGGTCGAGGACCTGCTGCCGGTGATCAGCTTCTCTACCAAGGGCGACAAGGACACCGAGAAGAAGCACAACGACTTCGTCGAGCGCATGGTCAGCCGCGGCTACACCAGCCGTCAGACCCGGCGTCTCGTCGAATGGTACATGCGGGTCGACAAAGCCGGCTGATCGCCATGGTCATGAACGTCATCGACCGGCGGCTCAATCCGAAAGGAAAGAGCCTGCCGAACCGGCAGCGCTTCATCCGGCTGGCCAAGGCCACGATCAAGGAAGCGGTGGTCCGTTCGATCCGCGAGCGCAACCTGGGCGACGTGGAAAGCAAGGAAGTCGTGTCGATCCCGATGAAGCGGATCGCCGAGCCTCGCCTGCGCCATGCGTCCCAGGGCGGCGACCGCGACCAGGTGTTCCCCGGCAACAAGGAGTTCGTGCGCGGCGACACCCTGCCCAAGCCCAAGCCCGGCAAGGGCGAACAGGGCTCGCAAGGCGCGCCCGACGGCGAAGGCGAGGACGACTTCCGCTTCACGATCAGCGCCGAAGAGTACCTGAACGTGCTGTTCGAGGAGCTGGAGCTGCCGGATATGGCCAAGGCTCAGCTGAAGGACACCGCGACGCTGAAGTGGCGGCGCGCCGGCCACAGCTCGTCCGGCTCCCCATCCAACCTCAACCTCCTGCGCACCATGCGCCACAGCCTGGCGCGGCGCATCTGCCTGGGGCGGCCGCGGCCGCACGAGGTGGCGGAGCTGGAGGCGGAGATCGCCAGGCTCGAGGCCCTGGAGGCCCCCGGCGCGGAGACCCTGGCCGAGCTGGAGCTGCTGAGAGCCAAGCGCGCCCACATGGAGACCCGTTCCCGGCGCGTGGCCTACATCGACCCGGTGGACCTGCGCTTCAACCGCTTCGAGACCAACCCGGTCCCCAGCGCCCAGGCGGTGATGTTCTGTCTGATGGACGTGTCGGGCTCGATGACCGAGGACATGAAGGACCTGGCCAAGCGGTTCTTCCTGCTGCTCCACCTGTTCCTGACCCGGCAATACGAGCACGTCGACCTGGTGTTCATCCGCCACACCTCCGAAGCCAAGGAGGTGGACGAGCAGACCTTCTTCCACAGCCAGGAGACCGGCGGGACGGTGGTCTCCACGGCGCTGGCGGAGATGCGCCGGATCGTCGACGAGCGCTATCCGGTCGAGCAGTGGAACATCTACGCGGCCCAGGCGTCGGACGGCGACAACTACTCCAGCGACAGCGGCCGGTGCATCGAGCTGCTGACGCAGCAGATCCTGCCGATCTGCCAGTACTTCGCCTACGTCGAGGTCTACGACCCGCGCCAAGCCGAGATATTCCTCTCCAGCCTGAACGTCAGCGAGCTCTGGAAGGACTACCAGACGGCCCAGCCGACCTTCCCCAACTTCGCCATGCGCCGGGTCTTCTCGAAGGCCGACGTGTTCCCCGTGTTCCACCAGCTGTTCGCCAAGACGCGGGCGGCGGCCTGACGGAGCGCCCCGGATGAGCGGCCTGTTGTTCGACACCGGCGAGTGGAACTTCGACACGCTGAAGCGCACCTACGACGCGATCGAGGAGATCGCGGTGGGCGAGATGGGGCTGGACCCCTATCCCAACCAGATCGAGCTGATCAGCTCCGAGCAGATGCTCGACGCCTACTCCTCGATCGGCATGCCGGTGTTCTATCACCACTGGTCGTTCGGCAAGCGCTTCGCCCGCGACGAGGCCATGTACCGCAAGGGCTACAGCGGCCTGGCCTACGAGATCGTGATCAATTCCAACCCCTGCATCTCCTACATCATGGAAGAGAACACCATGACGATGCAGGCGCTGGTCATGGCGCATGCGGCGTTCGGCCATAACCACTTCTTCAAGAACAACTACCTGTTCAAGGAGCAGACCGACGCCGGCGGCATCCTCGACTACCTGAACTTCGCCAAGAGCTATATCGCCCACTGCGAGGAGCGGCACGGCATCAGCGCGGTCGAGCGGATCCTGGACACCGCCCACGCGCTGATGGACCAGGGGGTCAACCGCTACGGCCGCCGCGCGCGGCCCAGCCTGGCGGCCGAGGCGGCCAGGGCCGAGGCGCGCGTGGCCCACTACCACGACACCTTCAACGACCTCTGGCGCACGCTGCCGCCGCCGAAGGCCGCCGGCGACAAGGCGGTGAAGCCGGCGCCGCTGGCCCGCGGCGCGCCGCACATGCCCGAGGAGAACCTGCTCTATTTCCTGGAGAAGTTCGCCCCACGGCTGCGCGACTGGGAGCGCGAGCTGCTGCGCATCGTGCGCAACATCGCCCAGTACTTCTACCCGCAGCGCCAGACCAAGGTGATGAACGAGGGCTGCGCCACCTACGTCCACTACCGGATCATGAACCGGCTCTATGACCTGGGGAAGATCAGCGAGGGGGCGATCCTGGAGTTCCTGACCAGCCATACGGCGGTGGTGTTCCAGCCCGACTTCGACGACCAGCGCTACTCCGGCATCAACCCCTACGCGCTGGGGTTCGAGATGATGTGCGACATCGAGCGCGTGGTCACCAACCCCACCGACGAGGACCGCGAGTTCCTGCCGGAAATTGCCGGCCGGGGCGACGCGATGGCGGTGCTGAAGGAGGCTTGGGCCAACTTCCGGGACGACAGCTTCGTCGCTCAGTACCTGAGCCCCCACCTGATGCGGAAGATGAAGCTGTTCAAGCTGGAGAACAGGGCCGCCGACCCGCACTACAAGGTGGCCGCGATCCATGACGACCGCGGCTACCGCGAGGTGCGCCGGGCGTTGGCCAGCCAGTACGACCCGTCCCTGCGCGATCCCAACATCCAGGTCACCGGCGCCAACCTGGCCGGCGACCGGCGGCTGGTGATGACCCACCGCCTGCAGAACGACATGCCGCTGGCCGAGAAGGACGCCAAGGCCGTGCTCGGCTATGTCGCCGATCTCTGGGGCTTCGACGTGGAGCTGCGCGGCGTCAACCATGACGACCAGGAGCGCTACCGCTACGAGATGGACGCCCAGCCGAAGGGGGCCGCCACCGCAGCCGCCTGAGCCGCGGGTCCGGACGCCTCAACCGTCCGCAATTCGCTCAGCCCGCGGCCCAATTGATCCAGATCATGTCGCCGGTCGCCGGTTTGGACCATCGGTGCGCGACGGTTCCTGGCCGACGCGGCCGCGGAAGCCGCAGGTGAAGGACGGAGACGACGCCATGACCACGCACACGCTCGGGGAACGGGCTTGGCGGCCGGGCGAGACCATCAATGTCAACAATCCATCCGATCTTCGGATTTGGGCGAAGCGGCTGCACCTGACTCCGAACGAACTGAAGGAGATGGTCGCCGATGTCGGCAACCGCACGGCGCGCGTCGCCACCGAGGCGGGAATACCCGTGCAAAGCCTCCTGCCCTAGCCGCCCCAGGCTGGGGCGTTTCACCAGGGCGGCCGACGCGCCACGAGCCAGTAGAGACCAAAAGCCAGCGACGCCGGACCGCCGTAGGCGGCCGCGGTGATCCAGGGCGAAGGACTGGGCGTCACCGCGCAGATCGCCCCGCCGGTCGCCACCAACCCGAAGATAATGATGGCGAAGCCGAAGATGACCAGCAGCTCGCGACGCCCGGGCTTCGCTGTCGATAAATCCTTGTCCGTCGGACCTTCCATGCGATTTCCTCCGCATCGGCGTTTGACACCCCAGCTTGTCACCGAGCCCGCTTCGCCGCATGCGAAGCAGGCGCCGAGCGCCGGGCCGTTCCTTTTACACCGCCGGCTGATCTGCAACTTGATCTGGATCAGGGCGCGGGCGGTCCGCCCTGCCGAAAGTCCTTGCGGTCAGGAGAGCGGCATGGACACCGAACCGGGCGACGTCGCGCTGATGGAAGCTTCGCTCGAGGCAGCGGCGGAAGCGTGCGAGGATCTGTCGCCGGCGGTCTATGCGCGGTTCTTCGCCGCCCGTCCGGACGCGCAACCGCTCTTTCGCCTCGGCCAGCGCACCCGCGGCCGGATGCTCAA
>Ga0207695_10004341_pt1 | contig 19418 bp, 17 predicted proteins | sample KBSC54metaG_FD_184354 | JGI IMG/M metagenome (GOLD analysis project Ga0207695, IMG submission 184354) | Corn rhizosphere microbial communities from Kellogg Biological Station, Michigan, USA - KBS C5-4 metaG (SPAdes) (version 2) | ecosystem: Host-associated > Plants > Roots > Rhizosphere > Soil... | reverse complement strand
TGCCAGAGGCCAAGGCCTATATTGAACAATATTTTGAAACCTACGCAGGCTTAAAGAAATATATTGACGAGATCTTAGAGGCTGCCCGCACCGACGGTTTTACTGCCACTCTTATGGGTCGCAAACGGTACCTGCCAGACTTAACGGCAAGCAACTTCCAGCGCCGAAGTGCCGCCGAGCGCGAAGCAGTTAATCTTCCTATTCAGGGAACTGCAGCCGAAATTCTCAAACAGGCCATGGTAAATTTGCATGGAGCCCTCAAAAAAGCAAAGAGCTCAGCACAGATGATACTCACCGTTCATGATGAACTTGTTTTGGAAGTACCAGAAAAAGACATTCACGAGGCTAGTCAAATACTCCGCCAAGAAATGGAACACGCGGTGAAATTGAGCGTTCCCCTAGTAGTACAGGTAAAACAGGGAAAAAACTGGACCGAAATGGAGCCGTATAACGCCGACGTACTCACCAACTAGCGAACTGCTTTGTGGGCCAAAAGCTGGCGCATCAAAAAGGTAAAACGCTCGGGCAACGGACTGATTGGAAGTGAAGATTCTATGGGAACGTCTTGATAGATCTGAATCCACCAGTGATCACTATTCTCGGCGGCGGCCATGGGTGTATGAAGCACCATTTGCCAGTGTTCCTCAGCAAATTCTTCATGCAATACGGTAAATAAGGCTGAAAGAGCACGAGCAGCAGCTTTGCGTTCAGGCAACTGCAAGACATCGAGGCCTTTTTCGTGGCGCGGTAGGTACCAAATTTCGTGATGATGAAGTGGCGCGGTAGGTACGTACAACGCACCGTGGTCATCGTGATATACAACAAAGAGACGCTCTCTCTCCAGGAGCTTAGTAACCAACTCTTCAGAAACCGGCGTTGCCGTTCCTGCAACTGGGTGGCTGGTGGCAATTAAATCACCCACACGCTCATGTTCGCTACCTGCACTGAGCAGTGCTTTTGTGGCCAGATGAACACTGACAAAATGCAAATGAGGATTAAGGTGAAAGGCCCGGAAACGCTCGGTGAGCACCAGGAACCATTCTTCCCAATCTGCCGGTTTCCAATTAAAAAATGTCCGTGGAGCGGTGGAGAGAATGAGTTCATATTCACCCACTGCTGGCTGAGGCGCATAGAGCAATTCATCTTCGTGACGCTTGGTGATTCCTGGATCTAGCACAAACGGCTGCCTTGGGTAGGTTGCCGCCTGCATGTGCGGCGCATCTTTCAAGAGTGGTTGAATCTTATGCGCAGCCTGAATGATGAGGCTGTTGGGGATGGGTTCTCCTAATAAGACCCACTGCTGGAACATCGGATTAAAGCGGAACGTATACATGTATTTATTGTACTATCTTTCGTAAAATAAATCGCCAAAGGTCTGCATTGTCGTTCAGGAGAAGAGGGATATTCTTTTGTCCAATTTACTGATATAGTATGAGCGATTCATTATAAAATACTCGTATGCCAGTTACTAAGTCTGCTAAAAAGGCCTTGCGCGTTGGCGCTCGTCGCAAAGAAGAGAACCTTATCACTAAAGCACTGTACAAAAGTGCCGTGAAATTGGTTCGCAAAGCTACTCAAGAAGGTGCCAAAGAAGCCAGCAACTTGCTGAGCCAAGCTCAGAGCGCTCTTGATAAGGCCGCTAAGAACAAGACCATCCACCCAAACAAGGCCGCTCGTCTCAAGTCACGTTTGGCTAAAAAAGGCACTGCTACTCCTGCCGCAAAGCCAGCTAAAGCTGCCAAGGCTGCACCAAAGAAGGCTGCTGCCAAAAAAACTTCTGCCAAGAAGAAATAAAAATCTTCAAAAAAAATAAAAAGCCTCTCGTGCAAACGGGAGGTTTTTTGTATGATGAAGTCATATGAAAAGAGAACGCATCACCATTACGATTGATACAGATTTGCTACCAGCAGTAGACAAGCTTATTGATAAGGAAACCATTCGGAATCGCTCGCACGCCTTGGAATACGCCGTCCGAAGAGGCTTAGCGCTCCAAGAGTTAACGAGTGTATTTTTCATACAGGGTGAGAAAATACTGAATCCAGAAGTAACAGAAAAACTGGCTCATCTCTGTGGGCAATTTCCTCTTCGTGCCGTCTATGGTATTGCTACTACGGCGCAAGCGGCAAGCGCCCAATTGTGGCAACAGAGCTTTGCACAACATCTTTCTAATCAGGTAGAGAGTCGCTTGTTGCCAGCAGATTTTGGCACTGCCACAGCCCTTCTTCTAGAAAAAGAAACTGTTTCCCCTCTTTTTCTCCTGATTAATTTAGACAGAGTTATTACACTTCCAGAAAATCTTCTGCCCTCCTTCACCTTTCATCTCCAACAAAACGCCACGCTTACTCATCTCGTAGAAACAAATGGCACTACGTTTACACCAAGTGGAATAAGTATTGTGAGCAAAGAAATACTCTCAAGTATCCCCGCTGGAAGGGCAGAACTTGAAGGCAATGTCTTTCCGCTCTTGGCAAAGCTTGGTAAAGTGAGCACATATGTCTATTCCCTCTAACTCCCACCAGTACGCGCTGGTCATGGCAGGTGGTGCCGGCACTCGGTTGTGGCCCATGAGTCGCTCTGGCCTCCCTAAGCAGTTCCAATACTTATTGGGCGACCAGACGCCGTTCCAGCACATGATTGGCCTCATCACCCAAGTTATTCCTTTGGAGCGCATTTTTATCATGGCAACACCAGATTTTAAATCCATGATATTAGAACAAGTGCCCGGCATTTTGGAAAATAATATCCTTATAGAACCAGCCAGGCGTGATAATGGTCCCGCCATTACACTGGGCATGCTACAGATTGAACAGCGTGACCCCGAAGCAGAGGTAGGCATTTTCTGGTCAGATCATCGTATTGAACGCCCAGAAGCCTTTAAACAGGCTGTAGAGGCTGCCTTTGCCGCCGTGGAAAATTACGCGGATTATTTGATAATTGTAGGAGCAAATGTCACCCGTCCAGATACGGCGCTTGGATATATTCAAATGGACAAAGAACTAGGCACCTACGCTGGTGTGCGTGTATTTTCCGCAGTACGTTTCATTGAAAAACCAGACCTCCCTACGGCGCGTCGTTTTCAATCTAGCTGGGGCTACCTATGGAACGTTGGCTACAGCGTCATGAAAGTTGATGCGTTCTTCCGCAGTCTTGCCGAAGTACAACCAGACTTACGCGAAACGCTGGCCAACCTTAAACAAGTTATTAGCCAACCAAACGTCACCGCCAATGACATTGCCCCGGTTTATGAAGGCTTCGAAAAAATTTCTATTGATTACCTCTTCACCCAAAAACTGACGAAGCTAGCCGTTGTTCCTTCAGACATGGGCTGGAGCGATATTGGCACGTGGGAAATCCTGCACGAGGTACTAGCTAGCAGCCACTCCGATAACATGGTTACCAAAGGAGATGTTACTGCCATTGGTACCACTCACAGCCTCATTTACGCCAAAGACAAACCCATAGCCGTGGTTGGCATGGAAAACGTTATTGTAGTAGATACAGGTGATGCCATTCTGGTCATGAATCGCACGGCACCTTCAAGCCTGGTGAAAGACCTCACAAAACACTTTAGCAACACTAAACCAGAACTGTTATGAGCATTTTCGACCAATCAATTTTCCGCGCCTATGACATGCGCGGCACCTACCCAAACCAAATGAATGAACAGGTAGCGTACGCTGCCGGACAAGCCTTTGTTCATATCATGGGTGCTAAAAACGTGGCGGTTGGCCGCGATGTACGTGGTAGCGGTGTAAGCCTCCAAGAAGCAGCCATTCGCGGCATTACCGATGCCGGCGCTAACGCCATTGATGTAGGCATCATTTCCACGGAAATGCTCTACTTTGCGGCCGCAACCCTAGAATGTGACGGTGGCCTCACCATTACCGCTTCTCACAACCCACCGCAATGGAACGGCATTAAGTTCATTGGTGCAGGCGCTGTAGCACTCACCAAAGAAGAAAAACTTGGCGAGATTTACGAGCACATTCAAGCAAACCACAAGATTTCTGAATTTAATAAGGGAACCGTTAGTCGCCATAACCTTCTCCCTGATTACATTCAGTTTTTGAAGCGCTTCACACCTGCCACCGTTCCCGCGCTGAAGGTGGTGGCAAATGTGAACTTTGGCGCGAATGGTAAGGTGGTAGACGCAGCCCTGGCAGGCCTACCACTGGAACTTATTCGTTTGAACTGGCAAGAAGATGGCACCTTTCCTAAAGGAACGCCAGATCCTCTCTTGCCTTCAAACTATAAAGAAATTACCGGCCGTGTTGTGGAAGAAAAAGCTGCGTTTGGTGCCGCATGGGACGCCGACGCCGACCGTTGTTTCTTCTATGACGAAAAAGGTCGTTTCTTCCACGGCTACTACATTACAGCATTGCTCATTAAATTTTTCTTAAATCTTGAACCCGGCAAAAATGTCGTGTGCGAACGCAGGTTAACATGGGCAAATATTGATGCTGCCAAAGAAGGTAGCGGACACGTTGTCTGGAGTCGCACGGGCCATGGCTACATCAAGCATGCACTACGAGAAAACAGCGCTATCTTCGGTGGTGAAACCAGTGGGCACTACTATTTCCGCGATGCTTTCTACTGTGATAACGGCATGGTCACTTTCCTCACCGTCCTCGGCATCTTCGCCAAAGAAATTGAAGCGGGCCGCACCGTCAGCGGACTCCTTGATTACTACCTGGAAAAATATCCAATTAGTCTGGAAGAGCTCAACTACACCACGCCTGATGCTGCCAAGATTATTCAAGCTGCTTCAGATAAATATAACGATGCAGAACAAAACCACGAAGATGGCCTTACCATAGACTATCCTGAATGGCGCTTCAATTTGCGCATGTCCAGCAATGAACCCGTTCTTCGCTTAAACTTTGAAGCGCGCAACAAGGAAGAGCTAGCCAAGCGCGGCCAAGAATTAACTACCTTTGTGGAGAGCTTTGGGGCTGTTCTGCGCAACGACCACTAATCTACCCATATGAGTAATAATCGCATCTTAGGATTCGATATTGGCGGTACTAAAACGGCTTGGGGCTTAGTTGATGAAAACGGCAAAATCAGCAAAAATGGTCGCTTTCCCACCCCAAAAGAGCGTGATGATTTTTTGAAAAAAATCCTCCACCTCATTAAGGAAAATAAGCCTCAGGCCGTAGGCATTGGTATTGCAGGGACGGTCACGGTTGATCACCAAGATACCGTTGTGTGTCCGCATCTTCCAGAGCTCAGTCACTTTGAAATTGTGCAAGCTATTAAAGAACTCTATCCCGTGCCCGTGGCCTTGGACAATGATGCCCGCTGCGCACTCATAGGCGAAGTATGGCAAGGTAAGGCCACAGATGCGCTCAGTACCGTCATGATTACCATTGGAACGGGCGTTGGCGGCGCCGTCATGCAAAAAGGCGTGGTACTTCCTCATCCTCACGACCTCACCCAGGAAATGGGCTACTTGGTTGCCGACCCTACCGACCTCTTCCCCGCCTCTACCGGCCGCGGCTCTATTGAAGCACTCCTAGGTGGACAAAATCTTGAACGACGCTTTGGCATTCCCGTTGGCGAATTAGTAACCCTTGCCCGTAAAAACGATGAAGAGGCAGTAGATATTTTTAAAACCATTAGCTACTGCTTTGGTGAAGTCATCCAAACCATTTACGATACCTACAGCTGCAAGCGCATTTTAGTTGGCGGCAAAGGTCAAAATGACCTTGATCTTTACCTACAAAGCACTCCTCCTTGCACGGTTGAACCTGCTGCTCTTGGCGAAGATGCCGGTATCATTGGTGCCGCACGCTTGGGGTTAGACCTCTACGAGCAAGAACTGGAAGAAGCCGCTGAATGGGGCGACGATGAAGAGCCAAATACGGTAGACGAATAGCCTCATTTTTGGTACGATAATTCGTGCGTGAAACGCCGTTCTCCTGTATACGTTTGTGTATGGGTCACGGCGTTCAGTTATATACGGGGGGTTAGCCAATCGTGCTGATACTTTGGCACATCATTGGCGCGGTATCGCAAAGCGATACTCGCACCTCGTTCGCGTCAAAAAGCGAAAACTTTGTTTTCGTTTTTGCCACTCACTCGGCGCGGTCGTCTAGTTGGTCCAGGACATCAGATTCTCATTCTGAAGACCACGGGTTCGAATCCCGTCCGCGCTACCAAAGAAAAAAGACAGTCTTAGACTGTCTTTTTTCTTTGCATTGCCGGAGGGGATTCGAGTACCTACAGAAAGGTTTTATGCCGGGGGCATAAAACTTATAACCGGATCCCGTAAGGGTAGCGATTTTTGATACAATCAACTCATGAAAATCAATTCAACACTCAAATTTCTTATTTCTCTCCTTCTTGGCGTAGTAATTGGCCTCATTGGCGGTTCGGTATATATGTTAATTGTCTGGATAATTGCCGGAATTCTCCTTGGCCTCATTGCATCTTCAGGAAAACAGCTTCTCCTTATGGGAGCACTCTACGGCTTCTTTTTGCTCTTTTGTTTTATGATTTCGGGATACAGTGGGTCTCAATCATTGGTGAGCAGGTTCCCAGCTTTTGCGGTACTTGGACTCGGCGGTGCTGTTGGAGGGATATTCCTAGTATCAGTCGGGTACTTGATAAGAAGGCTTACTTTGCCACGGTCATAATAACCGCTCCCGCAATAACCAAAAGAGCGCCCAAAACCTGAACAATATTCAATGATTCTTTAAGAAAAAGAACCCCCAGAATACCCGCAACTAACGCTGAAACCCCTACAATGATTGGCGTTCCAAAGGTCACAGGTGCACCGCGAGAATACAAGACGAACGACGTAATTTCTGCCAAACCAACGGCTACCCCGGCTGCACACGCGAAGAAAAATCCATGCCTTGTGGCATTAAAGTGTGTGCCGTTATATTTTAGGAATATGAGCAGTATAATTCCTATCAACGCTGCTACAACTTGGAGTATTACCGCACCCAGAATTCGGTGTATTCCCTGCGATGCTATGCCAACAAAAAAGTAATATCCGCCATAACACGTAGCAGTCACCAAAGCTAATGCCAAAAATTGTTCCATGGCATTACTCTACCAGGAAACCACTCGTGAAAAACTACTAATAATGTTGCACAGTCAAAAATACCTTATAATAAAAGTGTCTTAACTATTTAAAGATGCCCCATGGCTCTGCGCAGCCCCAAACTAACCACTCGGTTGCCGTTTTCTCCCATTGTACTGGTAGGAGTTTTGCTTACGCTCATTGCGGGTAGTGTAGTAATTCTCATGTATCGCACTGCTAATGCTCCCGTCACTGTGGTAAGCAATGTTATTCCTTCCCCTGCAATAACCTTTGCTTCAGGAAACCCTACTGATTATCCAACTACTAGCCCAAGCGCAGAACCCGTTGACCTTGGTCCTAAAACTCTCACAAATCTTGGCGACCTAGGACTTTACGCCGCAACATCTGATGATCCATCCCCAGTGATAACGTATTATTCTGCGGGCACTCTAACCACGGGACCTTACAGTGGATACACGCGCATTATGGCCATATACCAACCTAATGATCCAAGCGGCCCTAATACAAACGTTTTTGCCACAAAGGACAATAACACTTACATTCTAGACACTGCTACTGGTGCCACACTCAACCAAGAATATCCCATATTTGACGCCAAAAAAGTTACGTTGGCAGCCAATCTCAACACAGACCTCCCTGCAGAGATTCAACTTGATGGCACGTATTCTCTGTACCAAGATGGACCAGCCTTGGGCAACAACACCAGTGAAAATGTTTTCCTCACTGACTTTTCTTCCTACACAGCTCTTCCTACTTTTAACGGTTTGAAACTCTACGCAAACACTATCAGCCTCTTCGAGCCAGGCGATCTAGCTGCCAACTATTACGTAGGTACTACTCAAGTGGTAGCGGTTGATAGCGCCGGTGTAGCCATGCAATATGATCTAGCCTCAACCGCTAGCATCAATGCCTACACCACGGCTAAACCAGCCTACGACGCAGCAGTCAAGGCATACGATAATAACCCTGATACTACCAATCCTTATCCTACTATCACAAATCCTGGCCTTGGCTTTACCACAGGAGATATTACCGGCGCGTCAGTTTATGCAAGCTACAGTCAAATGAAGGCTAGTGCCTGCAGCTCTGATCTTAATACCTGGGTTACAAAAAACATTGGCGCCAGCGACCTCAAAAAGATTGGCACCGAAGATGGCATGGACATCTACGCATTGGTTAATAGTACTCATCCACTACTCAACTGGATTTACACTTACACCATTGGCGAAGACAAACCAGGTGATCTAGCTGATAGTGCCGGAAATGTACTTCCAATTCCTACAGAAAGCCAATTTGCCGCCAAAAACCCTCTGCTTTTTGTAAAGGACAATTGGGGTCGCTTTGACATGCTTACGCAAGATTATTACCAAACCACCTTTGGTGGCTGTGGCAAACCAGTCGTTTACCTGTATCCTACAAAGCCTACGAATGTTACCGTCAAGTTTACCGGTTCAATGAACCTTACTACGGATATTCCTACCTACCACAACGGATGGAATGTACTGGCACAACCAAACGGTACCTTAACTGACCTCCAGGCTCAGTTCACCAATTGCGCAAGTTTTGCCAAACCAGCCATTGGCTCAGAGTATGCTGCCAATGCTTGCGCCAAGAATACATACCCGTATCTTTACTGGGCAGGCAGCGGTACGAATGCTCCATACCCTCTTCACACTGATGGTTGGATAGTATCTCAGGCAGATTTGCCCACTTTCTTGAACACTACCCTAGATTCAGTTGGATTTACCAGCAAAGAAAAGAGCGACATGCTCTCCTATTGGCTACCTGAACTCACCAGTAAAAATGCTCCTTACTACAAGATAGACTTCCTTCAAACGGCTGAAATGAACCGTATTGCACCTATGGATGTTAGCCCTACACCAACTAGTGTCTTTCGTCTGTTCCTTGATTGGAAACCTCTTACCAGCATGCCAGCCGTTTTACCACAGCCAGAAAAGCTAGCTCATGTTCAACGGAGTGGATTCACCCTCTTAGAGTGGGGCGGATTAAATCGGTAACGTATCTAACTCCTTATTTTCCATGTAAACGGGGAGCTGCTAGAATAATCTTTGCATGCTCATTCACCCCTTACCTTGCCCCCTACCGATATGAAAAAGCTCCGGGACATATTTTTAAAGCTCATCAACCTAGATGTTGTAAAATTTGCACTAGTGGGCGCAATTAGCACCGCCATTGATTTTCTCTTGCTCAACTTTTTTATCTACTTAGGACTCAACCTTTTCTGGGCAATCTTTTTCTCCTACTTCTTTGGCGCAGTGAACGGTTACCTCTTCAATAATAATTGGACGTATCAGCATCTTCAAAAACCAAATAATATTCGCGGCTTTTTGCAGTATGCAACCATTAGTTTTGTAGGACTTGGCTTAACAGAAGGAGTAGTGAATATTCTCTATCATGCCTTGCACGCCAATCTCAATATAGATAAATTGGCAGCCGTAGTTATTGTGTTTGCCTGGAATTTCTTTGCCAACCGCATTTTCACGTTCAAAACCTCAACCCCTCCTAAAGAAGTTACTGTCTAGCTTCTCTGTTTTCTACGTACTCTTTTAGCGGACCCATGTAGTAGTCTTGCCAGCCTTGCTCAATGTCATCTGCGCGATCATCGGGAATATTGGTGTGCAACAATTCAACTATGGTACCAGCATCTTCTGCCGCTAAGGTTAGCGTTAAAATGGTAGGTTCAATGGGATCTTGAGTATCATTCCATTCCTGCACTAATTTTTTGCCGGGAATTACCTCAATATTTTTACCCCAAATTTCACCTCCCCAAAGCTTGAATTCTGTGCCTACTTTTTCATCCATAACGGCCGGTCCCCCATCCCACCCGTCAATTTCTCCTGGATCAACTAATGCCTGCCATACATCTGCCAGTGTAGCTTGAATGTGGTATGTTTGCGTGAGTGTTTTCATGACTCTATTCTCTCATATTTTCTGCAAAAATTTTTACATAACTCCGCTCGTTAAGCTTAGATAATCCTATTTTTTGTAGACGTAGAAAAAGTCTTTCTGATAGCTATTCAAGTATTGCTTACCGCCGTTTGCCAGCGCTGGAATGAGTGAATTGTAGGTATAGCCTCCCTTACCATCAGCCTGATAAACCATGAAACGGACCCAAAAATCATTAATATCCAGCTGCATGGCGTTGACGCAGCCAGCAATTCTGAGGGCATCTGCCAGTGCCTGAGGTGTTAAGGAAGGACCAACCGCATAGATTAAATCTCCACTTGCAGTAACGCCAATTCCTGAGCGCCATGTTATAAAATCGCCACTAGCTGTGCCCGCCCAAATCTCCGTACCCGCCGCTGTATACTTTGTATCTTGACCATTTTGCACTAAGAATAGCCCATTTTGTCGAGCTGCCGTAACGGTTGGGTCAAGTGGCTTACCATCGTACGCAGCCATGTTGGCATGGCCGTTATTATAGATAAATAACGTTGCTAGACCTTTCCGCAATGGCACATATGTTGTAGATCCTACTACCATGCCATAATGACCATCTTTCTCTTGAAAGCCGCCGTTGAAAGCAGCTACCAGAGAACCACTTGCTTGAATATCATCGGGAATTTTACCCGGACCTGGCAGGCCAAGTTCACCACCAGGATGTTCTGTCCCAGCCACTGCCATGATGTTCAACTGACTCATTGGCATATACACCAAATTCACTACGGCATATGTGCGGCTGCTATCGGTACGAACAAATGTGGTATACAAATTGGTTTTAGGAATGCTCTGCCACGTATCTTCATCTGGCAATAGTGAATCTGCATCATATGTAGGGGTAATGGTTGGAAGAACCAGTGGCGACGGGGTTTCCGTTGGCAAAGGATCCGTAGCAGCGTTGGGAGTAGCAGTTGCCGGAAGGAATGGTGTTACCGGCACCAAGGAAATTGCTGGCTGATAATCTGCTACGGGCGGTTGGCTATATCGTGCGTGATTTATCTTGTCTTCAATACCCAAAACTACACCCTCAATGGCAATGGTTGCCGAATCGCCCAAAAGAGGCCTTAATACATGATCCGCCGTTTCGGCAGATAATGCCGGATTATAGGCCAACACAACCAACGTACTACCCGGAAGGATAATGAAGATAAAAAAAAGAATACCCAGAATCCACCACAATTTCTTCTTTGATTTTTTTGGTGGACTTGGTGGTGGAAGCATGGTTTTCATCTAGATTAAATATAACAAACAAAAGAAGTTTAAAAAAACAAATCGGATAAGAAGAGCAGAGCTCTTTCTATATAAATCCTCGATTGTTTTTTAAACTTCTTTTGTTTGTTATTAGCAATTAGCCTCAATCTGACTTAGAATTAAGATAACAATTAATTGTCTCTCCCATGGATATTTCTCTTCTTGAAGCCACTGCTAAAGCTCTTGTTCGTCAGAGTCATGGTTTGTTAGCGGCCGATGACAGCAGCAAAAGTAGTGCCAAGCGTTTTGCCGCGGTAAATTTAGAAGATAGCGAAACATCACGTCGTGATTATCGCGAAATGCTCATGACTGCTCCGGAAGCCTCAAACGCACTGGCGGGGGTTATTTTGTTTGAAGAAACGTTCTATCAAACACTCAGCACCGGACCTACATTCCCTTCCTACTTAGCAAGCCAAGGTATTATTCCTGGTATTAAGTTAGATCAAGGCCTTCAAGACCTTCCTGGCTTCCCTGGCGAAAAAGTAACTGCTGGCTTAGATACTCTTCCGGAACGCGCCGCTCAATTTTCCAAAGATGGAGCCAAATTCGTGAAGTGGCGCAATGTTATTTCCATTGGCGAAGGCATCCCAACCGATGAATGTATTGGCGCCAATACCTACATCTTGGCCCGCTATGCTCGCATCTGCCAAGACAACAACATGGTGCCTATTGTAGAGCCTGAAGTACTCATGGATGGCAACCACACTTCTGAACAGTGCGAGGCCGTTACCGCTCGCGTTTACGATATTCTCTTCCAAACGCTCCGCGCCTTCCGCGTTCACCTTCCTGGCTGCATCATGAAAACGGCCATGGTTTTACCCGGCAAAGAGAGCGAGCAGGCAATGGATCCAAATGATGTTGCGGAACGAACCGTTCGCGTTCTCAAAAATCACGTTCCCGCCGAACTTGGTGGCGTAGTGTTCCTTTCTGGTGGTCAAACTACTAATCAGGCATTGGTTAATCTCAACCATATTGAACAAAAGGCTCTCCAAGAAAATCTGCCGTTTAATGTCACGTTTTCTTACCTTCGTTCACTCCAAGACCCTGCACTCCACACCTGGGCAGAAACGCACCACAAAGAAGCTGCTCAAGCCGTGCTGGATGGTCTCTTGGAAAAGGCTAGCGCCGCTCGTGACGGCCACCTTGACGAAACAACTTTGGAACATGAAATCATTGGTGGCCAAGGTAGCAAGAGTGCTTGGGAATATTAGTATACAAACGCCCGTTTAGAGTGAGATACTAGATGCGTATGAATAACTATCGCGAAAGCACCATCGGGCGCTTTTTTCGCCGTTCAGCTGCTCTCTTAGCGGCTCTTACTTTGTTTGCCGCAACTTGTAGTGTTACTTTTGTGCAAACAATCAAAGAGGTTCACGCATCTACGCCAGTAGACCACTTTGCCTTCGACAATGGTTTTGCCGCAGGGAGTCCAAAAATTGCCGGCCAACCCTTTTCCCTCACCATTCGTGCATTTGATAGTAACGGCAACATTTTGACTGACTTTAATGGCCAGGTAAATTTGCAAGACACTACTAGCACCATTAGTCCTTCTACCACTACCACATTTAGCAATGGTGTATGGGTAGGAAATGTGGTTATCACCAAGTCAATTGATGACGATACTATTACACTTTTCTACCTAACACTCAGTACTGTTTCCACTGATTTCACGGTTCTGCCAGATAGTCGGTATACAACCTTGGCGTTAGTCTCGGGGAACAACCAATCAGGACAAGTGTTCACCACACTTGCCACCGCTATCACGGTGCGCACCATTGACCTCTATGGCAACCCCGTTCCCAACGTGAACATTAGCTTCCTTATTGCGGCGTATCCCTCCAATTCCACTGGGCAATCATTGAGCGCCAATAGTGGTACCACCGCTCTCAATGGACAGTCCAGCACTACCATTACCCTGGGAAAGAAAGCTGGCACGTACATTATTTCCGTCAGCATCAATGGACCCAATGGCCAAGGGCTTACTATCTTTGCCAATGCCACACCAGGACCCATTACAAACCTGACCATTTCTCCCTTGGTTACCGTTGTACCAAAAGGTGCTACTCAGTTATTTAATACCACCGCCACTGACGCCTATGGCAATCCATTGAGTAACGTTACCCCAACTTGGAGTGTGACGAATGGCGGTGGATCCATTGATCCTGCAAGCGGCAGTTTTACCGCTGGAGACACTGCCGGCACCTACACAAACACCGTTCAAGCCGTGTACAGCGGCGTGGGGGGGAGTGCCACGGTTACCGTTATTAATGAAACCAGTGGTGTTACTGAAGGCAATCAACAAGGTAATGGGACGGCAGGTAACGGCGCTAGTAGCGGCTCAAGTAGTGGTTCTGGTACCGGAGGAGGTGCCAGCCCAACTCCTAGCGCAAGTCCTACTGATACAGGCGCCAGCCCCACACCGACAGTAAGTCCTAGTGCTTCTCCTACGAATAAAGGTGAATCCACTCCATTCCCCACCCCTACACCAACTCCTACTCCTACTCCCACTCCGTCTCCAGGCGGTAGTGGCACGGGTGATACCGGAACAGGCAGTGGAAATAGTGACGCCACTGGCACAGGAAATGGTAACGGCGACCTACAAAGCTCAGACCTCACTGCCTACCAAAAGGCCCTTGGAATTTTGGATCGCGTTTATATTGTTCCCAACACCATCAGCATTACTGCCGATTCCAAGCAGCTGGTAACCGCTCAGGCGTTTGATCAGTTTAATAATGCTGTCACCAACGTTTCCTACCAGTGGTCAGTTACCGGAGATATTGGCACCCTCTCGTTCAATACCGCATATGCCACGGAACTTACCGCAGCAACCAAACCTGGCAATGGCACGCTCACTATTACCGTCAAACAGGATACCATCACCAAAACCGCCTCCATACCTGTTGCAATTAGGGCTCAAGTGGGCGGGCAATTGGTTTTTGATACTATTAGCAGCCCACAAAAAACTGGTACTCCGTTCGTGATTACCGTCACTGCCAAAGATTTTTCAGGCAACATTGTTGCAGATTTCCAAGGCGATGCCGCGCTCTCTGATTCTACTGGATCCATTACTCCTACCGTGGCCACTCCGTTTGCTTCTGGCATTTGGCGTGGTCAGGTGAAACTCCTCTACTCAAGTGATAACGCTATTATTACTGCCATCGGTGGTGGCATGAGTGGTTCCAGTAACTCGTTCAAAGTAACGGGAGATAATAACGGACTACTCCGTAACATTGGTAGCGCTCTCAGCCAGATTGTTTCAACACTCAGTGGATCAAGTAGTGGTGGCAAAGCGGAAAGCAGCTTCATTCGTACCCTCGCAGCCGCCTTTGCTTCTGGACTTGGGTTGCTAGGGTCTGCCATTGGTATTGGCATGATGGTGGGTAAAGGATTAGAAGCCATTGGCCGAAATCCTATGGCAAAAGGTAAGGTGGCCATTAACATGTACATCGCCCTCATTGGCGGCATTGTCATCGCGGTACTCGCAATTATCGCGGCCGTGGTAATATTAAGTTAGCAACAATAACAAACGGAGGGATGAAGGAAATTTTTATCTTTGCTATTGGAGCAACCGTCGCAGGCACCATCTTTTTGGTGTCCTTGGTTGAGTTGTTTTTCACCATCCGTCGCCGCAAAGTAAAAGAGGGCCTAGAGCAAAAATTGCAAGAGTTGAAAAAGGCATACAATGAATCCGTGAACAGCATGGTGAAGGAAGAAGAAGGCAAGTTAGAAGTGGCTGATAAGCAGGTAGAAGAGGCTCACGCTGAAGTAGAAGCCCAAAAAGAAGAAATCACCAACGAATACAAAGAGAAAATTGATGCCCTAGAAAAGGAAAGTGACCATGCCCTAGACCTAGCCAAGGCACGTGCCAAGAAATTAGAAGAAGAAGCCAAGATGAAGGCCGAAGCGTACCTAGAAACACGGAAAACAGAGGTTGAACAAGAATTAATGAGCTTGGTCATGAACGTGACCAAGAAGGTATTGCCTGAGAGCCTTACGTACGATCTGCAAAAAGAGCTGGTAATGCACGCGCTAGAAGATGCCAAAACAGCCACCCCCACAGACAATTAGCTCGCCAAACGAGGCAGCGCACGCCCTTGTCCAGGAACTCTATCAAGCAGAGCAGCTGGATCTTTTGCATTTGGCAGTCATCAATCTTTTGGACATGGTAAAAGATGGCGAAATTGATTTGGTATTAGAACAAGACAACAAGAGCACAGAACAAAAAGAGGCCTTTCTCCAAAAAATGGTCGGCGAAGTAAGAGCTGCCGGACTCCAAAAAGAGCTTCAGAAACATTTAGACGCACACGATATAGCCTTTTTCCAAGAAAAAGAGTTTGGTCCCTTCCTGCAAACCATTCAATATGCCGCTAACGGTGGCGTAGTCGCCAAGTTGACAGTAGCCATTAAATTTAAAGACAAAGATATTAAGGAAATGGCCGCCAAGTTTTCGGCGAAACTGGGAAAGCAGGTTGTTTTAAGTATTAAGGTAGATCCCAGCCTTATTGGAGGCGCCATCATTCAGCATGGTAGCTATCTAAACGATTACAGCCTTAAGACTCAATTAGATCTCTATCGTTCCCGTTGGCACCGTGCTGTAGCAGACAAACAATGACCGCCAAGCCGCACGCTTCTATCACGGGGAAGATTACCACCGACCTCAAAACTTCCCTACCGGAACACGCCTCACGCCCCATTATTGAGGAGGTTGGTGAAGTGGTATACATCGGTGATGGTATCTGCAAAATTAAAGGTCTCCCCTCCGTTGGTATGGAAGATTTGGTCTTTATTGAAACCACCAGCCAACCAGTCCCCGCCTTGGTTTTAGGCTTAACCGAAGAGCTCATTGAAGCGGTGGTATTGGGTGAATATACGAACATTCGCCAAGGCAACACCGTGCGCTCCAACGGCACCGTACTGCAAGTTCCGGTTGGGGAAGGACTCTTGGGCCGCATCATCACTCCCCTTGGCGAACCACTTGATGGCCTAGGACCCGTGCACAGCAGCACCATGGGCGATGTGGAAATTGTGGCTCCAGGTGTGGCAAAACGTGCACCGGTTACCGAGCAGTTTGAGAGTGGCATCCTCGTGGTAGACACCTTGATTCCCTTAGGCCGTGGTCAACGTGAATTGGTCATTGGCGATAGAAAATCGGGAAAAACCCGCCTCATGGCCAATTTCATCATGAACCAGAAAGGCAAAGACATGTACTGTGTATATGTGGCCATTGGCGCTCAGAAAGCCAAGGTTCGTGTACTAGAAGAAATGCTGCGCGCCAGTGGTGCCATGGAATACACTTCTATCATTTTTGGTAGTTCTGACAGCCCGCCTTCCCTCAACTATATTGCACCCTACGCTGGTACCGCCATTGCAGAATACTTTGCGTACCGCGGCAAGAACGCCCTCATCATTTACGATGACCTCTCTAGGCATGCCAAAGCCTACCGCCAAATGTCTCTTTTGCTGAAACGCTCACCATCTCGCGATGCCTACCCAGGTGATATTTTCTACCTGCACTCTCGTTTACTAGAACGTTCTTCCAAACTGCATGAAAAATTAGGTGGTGGATCACTCACTGGCTTCCCAATGGCAGAAACTTTGAACGGTGATAACTCTGAATATATTGTGACCAATTTAATGTCCATTACTGACGGCCACATCTTCTTGGACGTTAACCTCATGCACGAAGGTGTTCTACCTGCCGTTAACTCTGGCGCATCTGTTTCTCGTATTGGTGGTGGTGTACAGCCACCAGGTTTGCGCAAACTGGGTGAAATTGCAGGATCACAGATGGCCCGCTATAACGAAGTGAAATCTTTCGAAACGCTCAACACCGAAATTAACGAAGAAACCGAGCGTGAAATTAAGCGTGGTAAGCGCCTCCTCATCATCTTCGGTCAAAACAGTGCTCTCTCAATGGGCAATGACGAGAAAACGCTCTTCATGTACCTGGTAACGTCTGGCATGACCGATGACGTGGAAATTAACGACCTCAAAATCATCCGCGAAGAGTTTGTCCCCTTCTATCGCAAGGGAAATTATCCTGAGTACAAGGAAAAAGCAAACAAAGAAAAGCTGGAAGTTCTAGAGCCGCTCATGTTGCAAATCATCACAGATTACGTGCCTCACTCCAAAGCTGAAAGTGCACAGTACATCATTAAAGAAAAGCAAAAAGAAGGCAACGCGGCTCCTATCATTCCTGATCCCGCTCAAAATAAGGAAGGCGAAAAGAAGGAAGAGCCTAAGACAGAGGAGAAGAAATAAGATGCCTACAATCAATGAGATTAAAGAACAAACAATAGTTGTAAGGTCTGTAGGTGATTTCACCAATGCCATTCAACAAATTTCCACCATGCGCATGGTGCAGTTGCGCGGGAAGGTGTTGAAAAGTCGCCCGTTTGTGGAGGCCGCTAGCGCGATGCTTACTGAGGTGGCGTCTATTCGGAATAGTATGGATACGGCCAGCCTTCTTAAGATGGAAAAATCTAATTTGCCCAAACCTCATAGCAATCAACGAGCAGTCATTGTTATTACTTCCAATGCAGGTTTAACGGGTTCCTATAATATAGAAATCTACAAAAAAGTGGCGCAGGTGTTAGAGACAGAAAAAGACTCTGACTTTTATATCATTGGTAAAAAGGGTCAGGAATATTTTGCTGGTGGTAAATTTAAGGTCAAGAACTTCCCCTACGAAGTCCCAGAAAATTTCAGCATTGCAGACCTTAGTCGTTTAGTGCGGGTATTTGATTACTACGGACAAATTACCCTTATCTATTCGCGCTTCATTAATACCGCAACCCGTGACGTAGTCACCACTTCTATTGTGAATCCCGTGCCAGATACAGATGCTAATGATGAAAAACAACCTGGAAAATACACCTTTGAGCCCGGTATTAATGAACTCATTGAGGGTATTAGTAGCAAGTTACGGGCAGCTCTTTTCCAACAGCAAATCTTTGACGCGCACCTCTCCCAATTTGCCGCGCAAATGGTAGGCATGCAAACGGCTTCCGATAATGCCAAAACGCTTTTAGGCGAATTACAACTGGAATACAACAAACAACGCCGTAAGTTGATTGATAAGAAGATTAGCGAAGTGTTTGCCGGTAGTGCTACGTGGGCAAGCTAGATGAGTTGAAACATCTGGGAAAAATACGACTCCATGACAGGAGTAAGGAAAAGACGATTTTTCCCAAATGTTTCAACTCATCTAGGTACTAGAGGTATACTGTATATATGCCAACTGCCACTATTACTGAAGAACGTCCGCGTGGGAGAGTGGTTGCCGTTAAGGGAGCCGTTGTTGATGTGCGCTTTCCACGCCTTTTGCCGGAAATCTATAACGCTCTCTACGTACAGAATGACAAACGACTCGTACTAGAGGTATTCGAACACCTTCCCGGCAACACCGTACGCTGCTTAGCTATGGGACCTACCGTTGGGCTTCGCCTTGGATTGTTGGTAGAAAACAGTGGGGCTGGTTTGAGTATTCCGGTAGGACCGGAAATGCTTGGTCGTGTGGTAAATGTATTCGGTGCCGCCGTTGATGATGGTGAGCCAATCAAAACCAAAGAAAAACGTCCCATCCACCAGAAGAGTCCTATTTATACGGACATCAAAACCAACGTAGAAATTATTGAAACCGGCATTAAAGTGCTGGATTTTATCTCGCCCTTCTATAAAGGAGGTAAGATTGGTTGTTTCGGAGGTGCTGGTGTAGGTAAAACACAGTTAGTAACTGAGATTATCCACAACACTACTCAGGCACACGGCACGCAGTCGGTGATGTGTGGTGTAGGAGAGCGTACTCGTGAAGGTAACGAAATGTGGCTGAACTTGATGGATTCCGACGTATTAAAGAACGTGGCCATTGTACTTGGTCAGATGAACGAAAGCCCTGCAATGCGCTTCAGGACTCCTTTAACGGCAGTGACTATTGCCGAATATCTGCGCGATACCACGAAGAACGATGTATTGTGCTTCATCGACAACATTTTTCGCTTCATCCAGGCAGGCATGGAAGTATCCGGGGTACTTGGTCGTATCCCGTCAGAAACTGGTTACCAGAGCACACTTGCCACAGAAATGGGTGAGGTACAGGAGCGCATTGTGTCTACCGGAATTGCGGCCATTACCTCTGTACAAGCCATTTATGTAC
>Ga0207695_10004339_pt1 | contig 19420 bp, 21 predicted proteins | sample KBSC54metaG_FD_184354 | JGI IMG/M metagenome (GOLD analysis project Ga0207695, IMG submission 184354) | Corn rhizosphere microbial communities from Kellogg Biological Station, Michigan, USA - KBS C5-4 metaG (SPAdes) (version 2) | ecosystem: Host-associated > Plants > Roots > Rhizosphere > Soil... | reverse complement strand
ACCTGGTTTGGGACCAGGGGGTCGCAGGTTCGAATCCTGTCTTCCCGACTTGAGAGGACAAAGCAGGAATATTCCCGCTTTGTCCTTTTTCATTTTCGCTGAAAGCCTTGTCCAGCGTGTATATTATCCGGGCTGCTTCATTGATCCGTGTGGTTCGAAGTCGCTCTCCGTCAAAAGTCAATTTTTCCGGGTACATCGAACCAATGACTTCCCGCTTCTTTTCTATTTCGCCATCCTGGTAGATATAGTCCAGTTTCAGAAGATTATCTATTCCGGCATCCAGCAGGCCGGGCATGTCCTGGTCCTCTTCCCGCGCCGCAAGCCGGGCCTTAAGCCTTTCCAACTGCTCTGCATACTTCGATTTCATGTCCCGAAAATCGGCAGGTGCAAGTTGTTTTGAGGATACCAATTCCTCGATATAGGCAATCTTATCTTCCACCTGGGAGACCTGGGCTAACAGTTCCTTCCGGTCATTCAGAAGGGGGGCGGTTTGACTGTACCAGGATTCGGTGAGGACCACTTTATAAACGTCTATTGCCTCCGGGCGGGGGATATATTTCTTTAGCTCATAGATCAAGCAATCGTTCACGGCATCGGCGCTGAACCGGCAGGTACACCCATCAAAGCAGTGATAATAGGAATAATACTTGTTCCTGCCTTTGGAGGCGCTGCCGGTCAAAATCTTGCCGCATTCGGGGCAAATGAGGAATCCCCGTAGGGGCAAGCTGACATTCGATACAACTTTCAGCCGGTAGGTATTTCTTTTTCTTCCATGAAGAACGTCCTGGACCTTGTAATACAATTCCTCGGTTATAATAGGTTCATGCTTGGCCTTTATGAATTGAGCTTCCTCTTCTTTGTACTTTTCAAGGAATATCTTTCCGCAATAGACGGGGTTGGTAATGCAAGTCCAAAAGAGGCTTTTGGCCCCTTTAAATCCCTTTTCCCTTGCCATCTTATAAACCTGTTCTGTATTATAAGTGCCTTCGGCTACCTGTTCAAAAGACCATCGGACAATACAGGCTAGGGGTTCCGCGGGGGCAATATATTTCCTGCCTAATTCATCCGTTTTGTTGATATACCCGATAGGTGCAAGACCCATATAACGCCCTTCCTTTTTGGCCCGCCGCATTCCAGCTATTACATTCAATGCCCGCCGGTCGTTCTCTACCTCCGGGGCGGCAAGGTAGAAAGCCAGCATCATTTTGTTTTCCGGAACGGATAAGTCCAGCGGCTGCTCGATGGCCTGGGGTTCTACCCCCAACTTGCGGAGGGTATTAATCATTTGGTAGGCATCCCCGGCATTCCGGCTAAAACGATCCCACTTAATAAACAGAACAAGGTCCGCTTTGCCTTTGTGTCTTTTAAGGTCTAGTAAGTATCTTTTCCACTGAGGTCGGTTAAAAGTCTTGGCGGAATGATCTTCAAAGATCACCTGACGAACGGATACATTATTAATATTGCAATACCGGCGGAGCAGTTCTTCCTGGCTACGCTGAGAATAGCCCTTGTCTGCCTGTTCATCGGTTGATACCCGGATGTATAAGTCTGCTATTTTCATGTCAAAGGTTTATATTCAATTTACTAAAAGTTGAAGAAAACGGCCTGAAAATGTAGGGAATTCTCAGGCCGTTTTGAGCGGAAATGCTCTCTCTCGCACATCTACCAGTGACGATCCAGGTAATTTGAAACTACAATATCCGCCAACTTCCGAAGAAATTCCAGGACGATTGCAGCCTGGGCCACTGATATTTTCATTCCGCTTCTGCTGAGCATTTCCGCTGCCTTTTCCGGTGGCAATTTTTCCATTTCCCACAGTTTATCTTTTTCACAATTGCGCCCTGGTGAAAGGGCATTCCATACAAATATAAGATATAATGTTTGGTAAAGCAAATATATTTTCCAAACATTCGGTTAATTTGTATTAACTTTACTCCGTTGAACGATTTTGTACTTATTTGTGCTTGTTTGGTAGGTGGTGCCGGAAAATATTCGAAGGGACCATATCAAAACACCTCAAAATTGATCAAAATGGATGGAAAAAAAATATATCAGGTTACATACAAGGTCTATCCTAATGAAAGGATCAAAAAGGTCTCTTTTCATGGTAAACTTATGTATCCTCTATATATAAGGCTGACTTTTGACCGGCGGTCAACGGAATACAAATCCAATCTGTTTGACCTGTTCATGAAACCAAAGTATGGCATTCGGGTATCTGGGCAGGTGTACCCGCCCTCCATTGAAAAAATCATCCAGCGGGAGGAAAAGTTAATTGAATTTGTCATCGACCGGCACCCGGACGACTTTTCATTGGAAGTGTTTAAGCAGGAATATGACCACTATAGCCGGGATCTACTGGACGAGATGGAGCCAGGTTTTATGAACTATATACAAACCTTTTTCGAAGATGAAGGTATGCCTAACCTGGGCGATGTGCTTGCAAACAGCCGGTGGGAAGTTTCTTTATACGAAGTGATCCGGGATCTTAAAATGGCACTCAAGCCAGACCTCTATCAGCGTTTAATAGACCACTCTTTCCATTATGCACCTCCTTATTTTCCATTATATCAATTTATTGAGACACCGCTCAGGCCGCCTCTTGCAGTTCTAACGGTCATGGATTGGGAGATTCCTGCGACCAGGAAAGTGTTTGTAGAATTTATGGGAAAATTTTATCCGGATATTGATATTGCGACAGTATTGAAAGCTATAGCGAGATATATAAGTAACAATCAGTAAGACAACCATTGTTCCAGTGTCACAATGTTATGATCTTTTTCAATTGTAACGCTATTGCTATTTGCATGTTCAAGTTCATCTTCTTTAATAACCATAATTGGATAAAGTTTAAGGTATTCAGATCCCCGCCATTGTCCAGATTTAGATTCAATTGGCAAAATAGCAAGTTCAGTAACTTTCTTAATAGAATATGCAACTCCCAACTCCCAATCACACCATTTTGATCTCAAGCCATAGTATGTTGCCAAAAAGAGAAACCGGTTGTTAAACTCAATTTTTGATTTAATCATGGAGGCGGTTTCTCCGTTTGTTACTTTTGGCATTGCGTTATCCATCCAGTCTACATAAATGTTCACGTCAAGCCGGTTAAAAAATATAGTTATCTTATCAACAATTGTTTTGTCTTGGTGGCTATGACATAAGAAAACGCTTTTCGATTTCTTGCCTTCCGATTGGATGTTCCTTTTTTCCTTTATTATCTCGGCAATACGTGTTTCGCCCAGCTCCTTAACCTCTTTTTTATAGATTTCTTTTAAATCCGTTTGAGAAATAAGCTTTGCCATTCAGTAACATGTTTTATCTTGGCGGTAAATGAAAGTAGTATTCTGAATATTAATCATGCAGGCTATCTGAGTGCTGTTTCTGTGGCTTGATTTTATAAAGTACATCCAAAGCGTCATGAGCCGAAAAAATGTTCCTTGTCTCCACCCAACGATTTAATATTTTGTAGTCAATTTCTGCAAGATGACTTAGGTCAACAGTATATTTGGCCAATCCAGCTTTTTCCAAAATTTCCCCTTTTGAAAAGAGCCTTTCATACTCGGATTGGCTTCGTTCGGGAATCCTTTTTCTGATAACCTGGCTTAAACCAATTTCAAAATATAACCAAGGTGATTCAGTCTTCTCAATGCCTTCATATGGCTTTATAGATTCCGGAGTGTCTAGAAAAATAAGGCACTCCGTTTTATCAATCATCAGTGACAATGCGGAAGAAAGCATCATGTGAACATGACTTGTAGAGTAATTTCTTTTATGGTAGTTGTAGGAGTTTTCCTCTTTATTCCTGCAATACTTATTATCTATTAATTTCAATAAATCATTGGAATAGCCCCAAATACATGAATCAATAAATGAATGAATCCCGAAATTATCTTTAAGCCACCCGGCAAACTTTATAGCCATTTTATTATCATCATGTGAATGCGAAATAAATACGTCTGCCTCTATTTGGGGGAACCATGAATTTTGAATATTGGTTCCATCAAGTGAGTTGTCTGAAAATATAAAATTCCGTAAATCGTCTTCAATACGAGTTTTGTCTGTATCGTAGAGCTCATTGCCAATTGAAATAAGTTCCTCCTCATTCACCTCATCTGAGAAGCCAAAAGGTTTTAGTTTGAATCCTCTATACATACCTGCATGTTTTTATTGCTGCTTTGCATATTCTATCCGATATTCCCAGTTTTGGGCTAAAATCCGATTGATATGAATCCAAAAAATCTCATAAATCAATTAATGAGTTTTGTAATTTCATAGTCATCGATATTCTCTTTAATAGCGTCAGCAATCTGAATATATTTACTTATATCTTGTTTGAAATCTTCCCATCTGACAGCATGTATGTATGACGAATATCCTTGATAAATAGTAGCGCCATTGCACTGTCTTGTATCTGCTTTACTAGTTTTTACATTGAACATATTGTTTCGAATAATCTGAAATACGTTTCCAGTCATCCAGGATGTGCTATTGCAACCTGGATTATCCATGAAAAAATGTGAATAACTCCCTATTTGATCAGGAATAACTACAGCTAGCATGGCATTAGTCTTGCTCAACCTTCCAGCCCTTGATTGCTCCTTAAGTGAATAAGATATTTCCCAGGGCATCCATTGATCATTTTCTGATAAAAACAAATTGCGCATCCCTTTTGAAATTACTATAACTGTGACCGAACTGTAAAAAATTTTGTCCCCCAATTTCGAACTAATCGTCGTGTCTTTAAGGGTCTGCATGCTTTCACCATCGTTCTCTCCTTTATAAATGTGATCTTCGCCGTTTATTAACGTAGAGATTTTGTCTACATAGTCTCTTGCTGTGGTTGGACCAAATATCCCAGGCAGAGCCTGGACATTGGCATCTGAATATTTGTAGGTGACAAAAATTGATTTTCCCATATTAGTATTTTATTTCTACTTGATTAGCCTCGACTTGCCGGCAATAAATCATTTATTTTCCAGTATGAGGGGCGTTTAGAAGATACATGACTATCAAAGTTGTGATTATAGATGTACCGTAAAATATTAAAGGAGTCGAGCTAAATATTCCAGAAATCCAAGTCCTGTCTTCCTTTGCGAATTTTCGGTGATCCATGTCATAATCGATATCGACTTCATCCTTTTTCGTTACCCAATCGTATAAGTCCCGATAACGACGCTCAATAGATATGAAGTAACCATCCAAGATCCAAAATGATGGAATTCCTAGATAAGAGATCATTACATATCTGGGGATTGGCATCTTTCGCTGCCAAAGCAAATAATGCAGCAACTAGGGTAATTGCCCATCCTTTTAAAAGGAACGAATTGACATTCATCCTGATTATTGTTAGCTGGATGAATTCAAGGTGCTTTCTTTTGTTCTCCATTGCCTAGAGTAAAGCTATTTATATAACTTCTATCATCTTCCTGCTTGTTCAGCGGCATCTTCTATCCAGTCAGAAAAATTCATGTTGCCGTTATCATAGTCCCAACAATATGTTTCAAACTTGTCGGAAAATTTGTAAAACTCACCGAATTCATTTCCGCTCCAAAAGCTATTCTCGAAATAGAGGGTATTGGACTTTTTATTATTTATCTCAGGAAGGTCATCAAAAACATACCATTTCCCATTATGCAACTCGTAAAAGCTGATTTTACGGCCATCCTCCGAAATTTCAAACGCTAACCGATCAAGAGGATTGTGACCGCGTGAGCCAATATACCCATCCTTTCCACGTATCCTTTTTATATAAATCCCAAGAATTCCATTACCCCGCTCAAAGCTCTTTACGATCTCATAATTGACCCAACGCCTATTTGAGGTGCTTTCGCCAATCAATGCAGCAGTAACGGAAGTTTTATTTAGTCCTTTTTCTATTAGATTTTTAATATGGAGATCACCTTTTGTTTTTGCTGTCTCCCAAATTGATCCATCAATAAAAGTATCCTCTTTATGCTTTAAAAGCCAGTTATTCCGAACTACGTTTACTTTGAAGTTTCGCACATCTTCATACGAAAAGCTAAAAAATACATAGCGTGCCATATTAATTTTTCTTAAGCCAGTCATCAAACCAAACCTGTTTCCCATCGGGATAAGTTAGCCGAAATATCGTATCGAAATTAATGACAGTTTCCACAAACGGGTAAATCTGTAGATATTCATTTCCTTCCCATCGACCAGAACTATCTGCTAAAGGCAAAAGGCAGATTTTATCTTCTCTTAGTTTATATGCATCCCCTAGTCCCATTTCCCAATTGCACCATTTAGACGTTATTGCAGCATTTGTTGCTAAAAGAATGAATTTATCGTTTGTAATAATCCTTGATTTTATTGCTGAAGCAGTTGCCCCATTGGTTTGTTGCGGCATTGTTTCATCCATCCAATCAACATAAATTGTGGCATTAAGGCTTCTCAGGAAAGCGACGGTATCCTCAACAATGCTTTTATCAGTGTGGCAATGCGATAAAAAGATACTTGTTGTTTGACTTGATTTGGAAAACGCTTTGACTTCATTTACAACTCCTCTTATCCCTTTACTGCCTGCTCTAGAACCGGCTATTTTTACAAATTGATCTTTGGTAAAGATTGGCATAACCCGTCAAGTATGTTAAGGGGAATTTAGCTTCAGCCGTCAGGCTAATAATTTTTTCAGGTTGTCCCAATTCCAGCTATATAGGATACCAGCGCCTTCAACTCGCGTGTAATTCCCATCTTTGTACCCTATTATCTGGATGACTTTCTTTTTCAACTCATTCGCCATTTTTACTTCTTTCAATACGCCAGGTGCTTTGTGGGTATTGGGGCCAACCATTACAATAACGATATCGGCAGACTTGATTTTCGCTTTAGCCTTATCCTCCCAATCTTTTTCTGGAGCAGCTTCCTTTAAAGAAACATCGGTCACTACAAATGGTGAGTCTTCGAGTTTAGATTGACCGATAAGAAAATCCTTAATTATTTTGTCATTATCAAAGTCAAAACTTATAAATACTTTCTTTTTCTCTGGCATCGTTTTATATATGTATTTTATTAATAGTCTCTTCGAATCTTGATTGCGTCTTCAATCCAACTTTCAATATTATTCCTTATGGCATTATAGGTATATATTGGATGAGGATCGTAACAGGTCACAATACTAGATAATTTGACTCCTTCAGCCACTGTAAATTCATGAAATGGGTTAGGTCCCATCTTGCACTTCCCGTAATTCGGAGGAATATTTGAGTGGCGTGGATCCTTTAAATTGTGAATGAAGATACCAAGTATTCCTTTGCGATCATTCCATGCTTTTTTAATTTCATATTGCACCCACGGTCTCTGTGCTGTCTTCTCACCGATTAAGACAACCACGCATGATCGGTTTTTCATGTTGTCGTCAATCCACTTTTCGATTGCCTTATCTCCCCCCTTTTTTACGGTCTCCCATTCATTCACTGAAACAGGTGTATTCTCCTCGAGCATGCCTATATTCCTGATCTGCTGAACGCGAAATACGTCATTATCATAATGAAAGCTATAGAATACTTGTCTTTTTACTGCCATTTAAATCAACTTATATATTCTTGAAGTAACGACCTAAAGAGGGCCATGTAAGCATAGTCGGAAAGCAACCTTGAATCTGGCTTGGGGTTCATATTATTATAGACTATCCCTGCTGCTGCTCCGGTACTTGCTACTGGCAGCAATAGGGCAGAAGGATGGGCCTCTCGAAACATATTGAATTCTATTTCAATTCCCTCCATGCCGCCTATGAAAATTCCGACTTTGAAATCATGCCTACTTATCATTTCAATCCTCATCTTTTCTAAACTGCCTTCCAAGTCACTTGCTTCAGGGACTATAACAACATTTTCAATGAATTGATTATCCCTTGGAAAGGTATCTCTAAAAAAATTAGATTGATATAATGTTACATGATCTCTAACATTGGTTTGCATTGTATTCAAAACATAGTGGATTAAAGGAGTAATAGCAGGATGGCCTCCCCACACTAAAATAGAATTGGGAATAACAACGGTTGCCAAAGCCCTAACAGCATCACGTATCGCTATTACATCTGCCGTATCGAAGTACTTTTTGTGTCTTTCTTCTAATGGGATACTAGCAGAAAGGAAAATCATATTTAATTTTTTCTTAGCCATTTTTCAATTTCAGTTATTTTTAGGGAACTAACCGGAAGATAACCATCGAGCCAAGTTAGATGGTTTAGCCATTTTTCCCTAATATTTCTGTGGTCGTAAAGGAGAAACACTTTTGGTGATTTATGCTCCCGAATTCTTTTAATTAATTCTTCAGATTGATTGTATGTAAATGCATGAGGAACGCCGATTGTCGGAATTAGAACCATTTCTTTGCCGTCAGTCGTTTCTACAGTTATAAATTTTTCTGGCTGCAAATTAGCAGCAACGTTTAATGATTTAGCAGTAGATAAGAATTCCGATATTATATTATCTTGTCTGGCTGCTAGGCTTCTTGCCCTCAGTGATTCTACTTGCTCAATGATTTTGGTATTAGCAGAATCCATTAAATGAATTTTTGCACCTGAAAATACTTTGTCTTCAAAGTCGGCTTCTTTTAGATAAAACAACTGACTAAGCTCAGACATTCTTTCAGGCGAATGACCAGGCCAGACGAGCTGCAATATGCCAATGGACATTGCGGATGCTTTTGCTACTTCTTCCGTCGTCCATTCACTTTCAAGAAATCCTGGGGTATTCAATAATACAACAACATCTGTATCTACTAGCCGATGCCAAAGTTCGTCCTGAAAAGTATCTCCTGGTCGGACGCTATGCGTGTCCAAAAATACATCAAACCCGGCTTGTTCCAGCTGTTCAAAAAGCTGAATGGCAACAGACCTGGATTCGTTGCGCTTATAACTGATAAATAATCTTCTGGCTAACCTTAATAGGCCCAAACATTCTAAAATGTTACCAACTAAAGATTCGACCTGCCTTTCGGATTGTAACTCAAATCCATTTATCGGATGAAGTTGCTTAGGTACAAGGCTAGTGAAGTAGGCCAAGTTATTGACTACAGGAAGGACGAAAGATGAGCTACTGAGAAGATCATTGAGAATACTCAAATCAGGGAAACTTGTGTTGTCGCCACCAAAATATAACGCAGTCGTAGGTGCATTTCTTTTATATTCACTTCCAAAGGTCTTTTCATCGAGGATGCTGAGAGCATTCTCATCTAATCCAAGATTCTGCACCCTTTTTTTAAAAGTGTCAATGATTGAAACCCTCAAATCATTGTTATTCCCAATGAGTATAAGCTGATATTTTGTGATCATATTACTGCCATTCTGTTAAAAGGGATAATCCAGATTTCAAAGGGGCCGCAGTGCAGAGGATGAATGGATCTTCAATCTCACAGCTACGACAGGCAAAAGTCCAATAAAAAAACAAAGCATGCAACCGTTTAAACACGGTATTTTTTGCAATAATTGTCTGATATAGTTTAAGGCACGGAGCCAATTCTTGGTTAATAGGCATTACCTGGACAACAAATGTTAATCCAAGTGGTTTTTTTATGTCACCTTCCTAAAATGCCCGTTTCTTGCTTATTTAAACAGGCAAGTCTGGCAAGAAATCTTTTGGCGAACAATCAAAAATTCCCGCAAACTTGTTTATGTGTTGAACATTATACCTCTTGTTATAATTAAGGCTTTCCGCCTGCCCAACAAACCCATTCGACCTAAATCCTGCTTTAATGGAAAGTTCTTCCTGGCTCATATTATAGGCCACACGCTTTTCCCTCACTTTATCAATTACATATATATCAATCTTAGATTTCATTAATAGCCTATTGGTAAGTGCAAAGGTTTGAAGAAGCACAAAAAAATACAATCACCTATAGGTAAGTATTCCAAGAAAAAACCTTAACTTTAAATTGCGATGGTTGAGACGAAGGACAGTATTAGGGTAGCGGCTTTTTCGGCAGGAACTCCTGCGGGCTACAATCCAGAATCTTAGCCAGTTGGTTTAGATGCTTTATGTTATAATGGGAAGGATACTTGGGGCTTTCTACTTTACCGATAAAGCCCACTGACATGCCTAACTCGTTGGCAAGTTCAGCTTGGGAAATATTTTTCTCAAGTCGTTTCTCCTTTACCCTAGCAATAACATAGAGGTCGATCTTCGTTTTCATTAATCACCTATTGGCAAGTATAAAGGTGCGGTATTCTTATGTCCTTGACAATCACCCATAGGTAAGTATTTGCAGTTATATGAGCTACGAACTACCTACATCAACCGAACAGGCATATTTCCTTCGATATAAGAATGGAGAAGAGAAAGGCTTTGCGCAAGTGTACCACATGATGTTTAACTCGCTACTCAGGTATGGAATGCGGATCTTGCCAAATGAATTTGCCGTAACCACAATTGTCCAGGACGCACTTCTAAAAGCATGGGATTTTAGGCAAAGGATGACTTGTTTACAGCACACTTTCCGGTTTATGTGCATGAACATAAAATGGGCTTGCTACGACTACTATAGGCAACCAGGGACCCGGCAAGTAATCTACTTGGGGCACGACACCTACCCGGATGTGAGCTTTCTACCAGGATCGGAAGAAACGGAGCCGGTATATAATGATGAAGCGCTGCTCAAATCTATATATGATGTCATGCCTTATCTTCCCATGAACAAGCAAACCATTCTGCAACTTTATTTTAAATACGGATTCAGCTATAAGAAGATTGCCAAACGATATGGTTCCAATATCCAGACTATCAGCAACAACGTTCATGAAGCATTGGCGTATTTAAAAAAGGTGATCCATGCAAAAAAACAACTAACCAAACCGATCTCCCTGCCGGTTGCAAGCGCAAAATGCCGGGCAGAGGAATATTTCACCGGAGAAATGCTTCAGATTTTCAAGCTGCGGTATGAAAACAAGCTCCCGTTTGATGTGATCGCTGCCAAAATGAACCTGCCCCAACCATACGTACAGCAACAGTATGCCGCCGCGCATGCCAAATTACAACAACTGAAAATCACCCGCCACCCGTGAATGCCGAAACAATGATATTAACCCGGAAGGTTCAGTTGATTATTAATAGCAACGATAAAGCCTATATCGGCGAAGTGTATAAAACGCTATATCGGTGGCAGTATATTTGTTTTAGGGCGGCGAACTACATTTTTACCCACCTGTTCATCCAGGAGCAATTGAAAGAATTGTTTTACCTTAAAGATGAGGTGAAAGTTAGGTTAGCCGATTGTAGCAAAAATCCTGACGGCATTCTAACCTGTTCCCAATTAGGAACCACGTACCGGGTATTGAACAAGCATTTCAAGGGCGGTATTCCTATGAATATTATGAGCAGCCTGAACATGACCCTGGCGAAGCATTTTAATTATGAAAAGGAGGGTTACTTGAAGGGTGAAAAGTCCGTTCGAAACTACAAAAGGGATATACCTATTCCTTTTCAGAGGAGAAATATCACTCGGCTGCAGTTTGCAGAAAATGCCAAAGAATTTGAGTTTAATCTTTTTAAAATCCCCTTCCGTACCTATTTAGGCCGGGACAAGTTTGATAAACGCCTTCTTTTTGATAAGTTATTAAAAGGTGAGGTCGAACTGAAAAATAGCTCCCTGCAACTGTGCAAAGGGAAAATATATCTATTGGCGGCTTTTGAAACCCAAAAAGAAAAACACCAATTGGATACCGGTATTGTCGCCGAAGCTCATCTTTCTATTGACTATCCGATTGTCATACAGATTGGGAAATTTCGGTCCACAATAGGCAGCAGGGAAGAGTTTCTGTATAGGAGGCTGGCAATACAGGCCGCCAGAAGCCGGGCACAAAAAGACGCCTCTTATAATAGGGGCCAACATGGGCGGCGTCGGAAGCTGAAACCCTTGGAGCATTTTCGGGATAGGGAAAGGGATTATGTGCAAAATAAGCTGCATGTTTATAGCCGCCAACTGATCGATCTGTGTGTTAAACACGGGGCAGCATCTCTTATTTTGGTGGGGCAGACAGAAAAAGAAGCTGTCGCGGCCGGTGAGGAATTTGTTTTGCGTAATTGGAGCTACTATGCTTTAAAGGAAAAGATTCAGTATAAAGCAAATAAGGCGGGTATTATGCTAATTACGGAATAAAACCTGCTTTTTTGAGGCTGCTTGTACAGCCGCATGGTGAGGCAATTTTATGCACTCACTAAGTATCCCGACAGATATATACAATGGCCCCTATTAGCTTTTTGTTGCCAGGTATATCAAAGAAGGATGCCTACAATTGGGCCTACTTATTCGTTTGAAGGAGATTCTGGTCTTTCCCTCTACCCCCAAAAAGTGAGGATGAAAGGAAAAGACAATCCTCGGCGGTGATATACGATTGCCCCTTACCATCTTGCTTTTGTAGTGACTATGGCAATCGTATATTAGCGCCGGGGGGCCAAAGCCGGTGCGGTTGCCCGGTTTTATTCTCCCGCTGATCGGCTGCGGCTGCCTGCACCGAAATCCGCAAATCAATTCGGGACGCTGTGTGCCCCGAATTCAGGATAAAAATTTCAGCCGGCAATGAAAATGAAAAAGACCCTATAAAAGTATAGGACTTCGGCTGCAAGTACCGGCATTATCAGTCTGGAACCCAGTCAATTTCCTATCTTTATCCCATCTATGTTAATCCAGGAACAATGTACAATCTTCAAGTCTCTTTTTAGAGGGAGAGAAGATATTTTTGCCGTTCGATGGGAAAAAAACGGGAAGTCGGGTTACTATCCTGCATATGACATGAATTGGCAAGAATATTCAATTCACAAGGCCAACGGAGGTTCATTAGATGGTTTTCCCAATAAAAAATATGCCCTACTAACTGAAGAAAGGTTAATCCGCCATCTGTCCGGCAAAGAAGTTATAGGTATATATCCTTTGCTGCAAGATAACACCTCCTGGTTTATCGCAGCGGATTTTGATCAATCCGGATCTGGGAAGAAAACATGGATTGAGGAATGCCAAATATTCATTGCTGAATGTGAGAAACATCAATTGCCCGTTTATTTTGAACGATCCAGGTCTGGGATGGGTGGTCATGTATGGATGTTCTTTGATGCGCCATACCTCGCAGCCAAAAGCAGAAAAATATTTCTTTCGCTACTAACTGATTCCGGAATTATCTCACTTTTTGATAAATATTCAAACTTTGACAGGTTATTTCCCAACCAGGATTCACATTCAGGTAAGGGATTTGGCAATTTAATTGCCCTACCCATGCAAAAAATAGCTCAGGAAAAAGGGAATACCTGTTTTATTAATCCTACAACTTTTGAGCCGTTCCCTGATCAATGGACCTTCTTACAAACAGTTCAAAAGGTGCCCTGCGAAAAGCTTGATGAATTACTTGACAAGGTTTCTTCATCCGATAATCCATCCTGGGATGCAGCTATCCCTTTGTCTCAGCCCTCTGACGGAAAGATCCATATAACTCTTTCGAATCAAATGACAATTCCCAGACATGAACTTACTCCCCAACTTGTAACCTACCTGCGGGAGAATCTAAATTTCTTAAATATTGATTATCTGATCAAACAGAATTCGGGTAAGAGCACCTATAATATAGAACCCTATTTCCGAACGCTGGATGAAAAAAATGGCTTTGTTTTTTTTCCCAGGGGCTTTGCCGGTAAATTGATCGAATATTGCGAAAAGGAAAAGATACCTTATCACCTTGATGATAAGAGAGTAAAACTAGAATCGGTTCAATTCAAGTCAACCATAACTCTCCATGAATATCAAAAAAATGCAGTTGAGGCAACAAATAAGAAAGACTTTGGGGTAATTGTTGCTCCCCCCGGAGCCGGAAAAACCATCATGGGGTTGGACATTATAACCCAAAAGCAGCAGCCGGCTTTGATTATCGTACATCGGAAACAATTGTTCGATCAATGGATCGAAAGGATTCAATCATTTTTGGGAATACCCAAATTCAGAATAGGAAAAATTGAATCTGGAAAATGTGAAATTGGCAATGAAATAACCGTTGCCATGATACAAAGTCTGCAATCCGATAATTTACCAGATAAAATCTACCATTCCTTTGGAACAATCCTGGTGGACGAATGCCACCATATTCCTGCCAAGACATTTCGTGAAGTAATTATCAATTTTCACTCCTATTATCTGTATGGATTTACGGCCACCCCCAACAGAAAAAACAAAGACGAAGAACTCATTTTTATTCATATTGGAAAAATTATTCATCGGGTTGCCTTTTCTCCAACAGAAGAAAGTCAAAGCAGGCAATTATCCGTAATTATTCAGGAGACCGGACTTTTTACTCCTTTTAATGCTAAAACAGACAATCTTGAAACGCTCATGCATATACTCATTCATGACACTGGCAGAAATGAAATAATCGTTAAGGACATAAAGCGAGAAGTAACGGCCGGCAGGAGGGTGCTTGTATTAACGGAGAGAAAAGCACATGTAGCAATCCTTCAACAGTACCTTAAAAATTCGATGGAAACGATCGGAATAACTGGCGAAGATCCTGCACAGGCCAGAAAGTCGAAATTGGATCAAATCCGGGATGGACATTTCCAAGTACTGATCACGACCGGTCAATTCATGGGGGAAGGTGCAGACGTTGACGCCTTAGATTGTTTGATACTGGCGTATCCGTTCGCCTTCGAAGGAAAACTTATTCAATATATTGGCAGGGTACAACGTAGTTCTCTCAAGCCTGCTATTTATGATTACAGGGATACCCGGATCGAATATTTTGAAAATTTATTCAAACAGCGTAACAGACACTATAGAAAACTGGCACAATCCGGCCAGCTGAAGCCATTCGAAGAAATGATGCTTCTGTTTGCTGGCAAGAGATTCAGTATTGAGTCTACTGACAATTCCTTTCCAATTAATTGCCTCGACCTGCCAATACCCTTTGAACAGTTTTTGCCAGATATTTGCTGGAAGATCAGGGTAATCAAGTATAATGATGAAACTGGAGAATTGACCGCGGAAATTATTGACTACCATTATGACAAGAGTAATACCGTACTTAATCTTAACCCCTCCTTCTACTTTCCTGGCATAGAAAAGATAAAATTCCGTACCCTCGATACGGCCGGCTTTCTGAAATCTGTAATTCTCAAAAAGCAAGTAGCAGCACACCAGGCGCTGCCGGAAAAATCAAAAGATAAGGGGAAGCAGCCGGTTGAAAATGTAGTCCTAAAAACCATGAAAGTGCCCTTCTCAAGAATAAGTTTTTTATATGGTAGCATATCCTTCCCGCTATTTATAGAAGAAATCAACCAGGAACTGATCTTTGAAATTGAAAATGCGGACATAAGGCCAGAGTTTGACGCCATCCGGGAGTATTTCAGCAAAACTCTAAGAAAGAAATTGATCACTACGGATATTGCCGTCCGGTTTTCTGATAGCGCTGTCATTTCAGCTACGGCCAAATCAGATGATATTAGTTGCATAAACAATACCCTAATTGAAAGTGTACGATTTGAGTTTGTAAAAAAAGAATTTTTCAGGCCCAAGGATGGATCATTGATCAATAAAACGAATACATTCGATACTCTGCTAGGTCAATATCATTCGTCGGCCAAGGATTTATTTGGCTCAGAACAAGACCTGCTAAACGATATTCTGAATGTGAAGAAATGCAAACATTACCAGCAATTGAAATATTTGTCATCCAGGCACGAAGCATCCATTTTAAAGCTTCGGTTTGTATTACAGCCATTCTCCTTTTTATTCCTGCTATCTGGTGAAACGAAATATCACATAATTTGGGAAACACTCGATAGCGAGGAAGCTACATATCTCTGGCATACAGAAAAATCGAGGGATGCTTTGAGGATTATCCTGAATCAAATAGAAGACATTATTACTTGTATAAAGAAAAGTGGAAGGCAGGATTATCTAAAACAGGACCATCTCAATTTCAGCCGGATCTGGCATGATTATTCCGACCCTAAGAAAGGATTTATTACATGGAAAGGTGTATTGGAAGAACGACTGGTGTAATTACTATGGGGTTAAAAAAGCCCTATGAAGGCATAGGGCATGGAGGTGAGAATAGGTTTCAAGCGAAAGAGTGGGTCTGAGCTATTTGGTCGTCTTTACCTTCCATTGACCAAAATACTTCTTCAACTCGGAAAAGTTCATACCTTCCGTTTCACTGGCGATTTTCGTTCTCCGTTCCCTCATAAATCCAACGGCATCGAACTCCTTCTGTTCTTTCTTCACTGACTTTATAATATTCATAATAAATAGTTGCTTTGCATCCGTTACTACTTATGAAACAGATGCCAGGATAACAACAATTTCTTTTTCTAGCTGATCCAGATTTAAATGTATTATATCCCACACTATCGTATCATCAATTCCAAAATAATCGTGGATAATGAAGTTCCTGAAATCTTTCACTTCCCGCCAGTCAACAGAAGGATATTTGTCCCTGAAAGGCTTGTCGATTCTTGCAACTGCTTCTCCAATAATTGAAAAATTCCGTTCTACGGCGTGCTTGGTTTTAAGATCACCCAAGTACATATCAAAAGTTATCCCTCTTGTAAAATCCTTTATGTTGCCGATGGCTTCGAGAATATCCTGAAGCAATGACGGGATATCTCTTTCAGACATGAATCAGGCTTTTTTCCACGAAAGGAAGATAACGAGGCTTGATAGCCCGGCGGGAAACAAGATCAATTTTTTGTTTGAATAGGTCCTCTAGTTCGTGGGCTAATTTGATAAACCCGATACCAATGCGACCATTAAAATCAACCAGTATGTCAATATCGCTTTTTTCATTGTAGTCTCCGCGAGCGTAGGAGCCAAATAACCCCAATTCAGAAATAGGATAACGCCCTTGCAATTCAGGCTTTTTCCGGCTGAGTAAGTCTAATATTTGCTCCTTAGTGTACATATAGCAAACTTACAAAAAAATGGTCGTCCAAGCAAATGGAGAGATTCAGGTCGCAGTGCGCCCCGAATCTATTCGGCAAATATTACCGCCCTAAACCCTTCTTCTTTTTCTTCTTTTTTTTGGGAACGAAACCGGCTGTCTGCTCGTAGGGAACGTCTCCCGATGCTGCAATATGGGTCATTAGTTGCACCAATAATGGAGGTGGCCCCTGATTATATTGGGGAGCGGGTGCGGGAACGGATGCGGCTGGCTTCTGAGAATTGCTCCGAATGAGAAGGGCCTTTTTCCTGTCTTCCAAAGAAAGAGCCGGTTTAACTTCCTGCCCTTTCCGCTGAGCAGCCAGGGTCTTTTGCAGGTTTCCCAAAGAAAATTGCCGGTCGATCTGGCTCCCTTTAAAACGGTCTTCCCCGATCCGGAAGCTGATTCCTTGAAGTTCCTGTGTTTGCCCCTTATACTTATATTGGGTATGGATACCCTGGGCGATCAACCGCTTTTCCAGGTCCGGCAGCCTTTGGCAATGGGGTAAACTGTCTACGATGGCCTGATAGATCTTGTACCGGTTTACCTCCGACTGGCTGAGTGCTTCCAGGTGGGTTTTGTCTAGGTGCTTGCCTTCTGCCGGGATAAGGTCGTACTTTCGGGTTAACCGTTGGGCGACTTTTTTGCCCCGCAAGCCGATCCAGCCGTCTTTGATCGGCTTGCCGTCGTTGTCTACCATATTAGCCAGGATATGCAGGTGCAAGTGCGCCCTGTCGGTATGTTTTACGATGGCGTACTGCGTATTGACGATACCCAGTTCCTCCAGGTATTCGCGGGCGATCTGTATCATGGTTTCGTCACTGGGTTTTTCTCCGGGGTAGAAACTCAGGGCAGCGTGAAAACAAGCCTTCTGTTTGGAAGGTCGGAGTTCACTTTGTGCTATAAAATCCTCGGCCATTAGTTTGTAGTCATATCCCCTTACACCCAAGTAATCCAGCAACTCCGCTCCCGGTTTCTTGGAAACATAACGGCCCGCATGATAAAAGGAATGGCCTGGAAATACATTACTCACCATGCTGTAGTTTATTTAGAAGGCCATGAACTTGCTGTAAGCAGCTTTCTAACAGAAGGCGAATGCTGCGCATCCCTTCCCTATTGGCGACCTTTGCCATCTGATTGAGGTTATTCGCCATTCCGATTAATTGCCGGATAATATGCCGTTCTTCGTCCGTTAACCGCCCGGTAATCTTGGCAGCAATGGCGGCCTGTCGGAGAAATTCTGAAACATTAATTCCGGCCTTCCCGGCCTTTTGCTGAAGGATATAATGTTCCAACTTGCTAAATCGGGCAGTAATTCGAAGCTCTCTTTTGAGAGATTTGGTGGGTCTTCCACCTTTCTTTTTTTTCATCCGCACTGTTTCCATATCTCACTTTTTTAGGTTGTTTTTCTGCCGGCCTTCGGGCCGGCCTCTTTTTGCGACCAACGGGAGCAAAAAGCGAGCGTTGTTGGAGGACTTTTCGTCCGACAACAACACCGCTCGCCCTAAAAATCCCGAAAGCCCTTATCCTTTATTGGCTGTCCTTCTCCGCATTTTTGCGTCTATTTCCAGCTCCCGGCTTTTCTGCGCCTGGTGTCGGTGGCTTTGTTGCCTCCTGACCGAAAATCTTCGGATCGACTTGTCCGTATTTGCGAAGTCCGGCCTTCAAATCCATCCATAATTGAATGTTGAAATCTGCCAGATCCATCAATTCTTCCACGGTTAACCTATGAGGATTTGATAGGCCAGCAGGAGTTTTATGGTCTGGTTGTTCTTCTATTACAGATAAAATATTCGGGGCGTAACCCTCCCCGATCTCCAAAGATTTACTGATAGCAACGCTGTTGCCGAATAGTTTAATTTGCTTGCCACTGCTTAGTTGCAGGGTTCTTCTTTTCAGGTCTGCCATAATCGTAGTATTTTAAAATGATGAACTAATTAGAATTGATCCGGTCGGATGCGCCGGAATTAAAGGGGCCAAGTGGGGCCGCGGATGGCAGGTGATTTGAGGCTCTTACGGGGAAAGAAAGTCCCCAAATCCCGGAGGGGGTAACACGAAGGGGAACCCCCTCCGGGGAACCTCTCTTTTTTTGAATGATGAGCTGTGCGGCCTAAAGGTGGATAAGCCGTCCAAAAGAGGTACATCAGATTTTCCGTCCAGTTCTCCATATCTCACTGTTTCATGTTCACACAAACCGGCTCATTTGAGGGGAATCCTTCCCGCTTACTGTCTACTCCTGCCGAAGGGCAAAATTTCCGGCTTTTTGCTTCCTTCAAAAAGGTCCTGATCGGCCCCCTCTAACATTTCTTTAACTTTCCGGGGCCGATAGCAGGAAATAAAAAAAGCGACTGAAAACATTGGTTTTCAAATCGCTAGGTTCGCTAATCGTCTCAGGTCAGCGACGAATTGGTTCGAGAATTGTCCTGCCAGGGCGACAATGAGTCTAAAGCTATCATTAGACGGGAGCCCGTAAAACGCTGATTTTACGGGCTTTTTCTTTCAATT
>Ga0207695_10004338_pt1 | contig 19428 bp, 16 predicted proteins | sample KBSC54metaG_FD_184354 | JGI IMG/M metagenome (GOLD analysis project Ga0207695, IMG submission 184354) | Corn rhizosphere microbial communities from Kellogg Biological Station, Michigan, USA - KBS C5-4 metaG (SPAdes) (version 2) | ecosystem: Host-associated > Plants > Roots > Rhizosphere > Soil... | reverse complement strand
GCGAGGACGCGGTCGGCGCGGGCGAGGGCTTGCGCGGGGTTGGTGGCCTGGGTGAGGGCGGCGAAGTCGACGGCGAAGGGGTGGCGCATGGGCGCCGGGGTGAAGTCGATGACGCGGCGGGGTTTGGCACGGAAGGCGCCTAACGCTCGGCGAGCTTCGTGCGTGGTGCGTTGGGCGAGGCCGCGGAGGCCATAGGTGCGCGCGACAGTGGCGAGTGCGCGTGGCCAATCGCGCATCGCGAGCGTGGTCACGAGCCGAGTAGCGGCCGGAGGGCCGCATCGAGACGTTGGGCAAGTACGCCTCGCGAGTGCTCGCGCGCGACCCAGGCGCGTCCGGAAGCCCCCATATCGGTCTGCACCTCTGCGGAACGGCGGGCGAGCCGAATCACGGCCTCGGCCAGTGCGCGTGCCGAGGAATCGACCGCTTGCTCGCCGGCGCCAGCCTCGCGGAGCATAGACGCCACCTCGCCCGGCACGTTGCACACGACCGGCAGGCCAGCGGCGAGGTAGTCGAAGAGCTTGTTGGGACTCACACCGTATGCGAACAATGGTGCGTCGCGCAACACCATGAGTCCGGCGTTGGCCGACGCGAGGAGATCTGGCACGGCGGCCTTCGGCACGGGGTCGCTGAACTCGACGTTAAGCAGCCGGTCGCGATCGACGCGCGCGCGTAGGGCGGCCTTCGACGGTCCATCGCCCACGAGCACAAAGCGCACCGGCTCCGCGCGTAGCAGCGCGGCGGCGTCGAGCACGACGTCGAGCCCATTGGCCGGGCCATGTGCGCCGGCGTACACGAGCGTGAATGCGTCATGTGTCGCCAGCGCGCGGGCCGCGTGCATCGGGTTTGGATCGGCGCTGTTAGGCACGTAGACGATTTTCCCTTCATCCACGCCGTGCGCGACGAGGTGTTTGCCGACGCCCCGGGCGAGCACGATGATGCGATCCGCACGGGCGTAGAGATAGCGGGCGAGCACGCCGAGCGCCTGATAGGCAGGCCCACGTCGTCCTCCGGCGGCCACGAGGCTTTCAGGCCAGAGATCGCGCACCTCGAGCACAAACGGAAGGCCAAGCCGCTTCGCCAACCGTTGGGCCGCCAGGGCCGCGAACAGGTGCGGTGAGGACCCGACGATCACATCCGGACGCCGCCACTCGGGCGGTAGCGTGGACCAGCGAGCGAGCGAACGCGAGAACGAGATCCAGTTGCGCGCACGCCGCCAGTCGTTGGTTGCGTAAGGCGCCGACCAGAGCCAGAGAAAATCGACGTCATCCACTCGCTCCGGAATCGCTTCGCGAGCATCCGAGCTTGCGCGTCGGGTGTACGTGCGAGAGTGCAGATGAAAATCCGAGGCGGCGATGGTGACCCGCCACCCAAGCCCGGTTAGCGCGTGAGCAAGTTCGAAATGCCGCGTACCGCCGCCGTCGGCGGGGGAAACGGCGAAGTGATTGATCCACAGAAGATTTGCGACGGTCATGCCGCAGGGGCGATTGTACTCTACGAGAGTGGCCCCGGAACGCGGTCGATGAATTGGCGAGACCACAACTCAATACAAAGGAGAGCAAAGATCGTATACGAAGCATCGATACGCCCCGAACGATCCAGATCGATCAGCGCGCGAACAGTACGCGGATTGAACCAACCGCGCTCCCGCAGGGAGCGCACGGACAACGCGTCCTCCAAGCGGTCACGCAGTTCCACGTGCAGCCAACGCCGCAGCGGCGCGCCGAATCCGGTCTTGGCACGATAAACTACCGCGTGCGGAAGGTGTCGATTCATCGCTTCCTTGAAAATGGCCTTCCCAACGGGGCCATCCTGCTTCATCTCGGTCGGCAGCCGCGCAGCGAAACCGACCAAGTCGAGGTCCAGCAGGGGCACTCGCACTTCGACGCCCGCCGCCATTCCCATCTTGTCCGTGTAATTCAAATTGTGGTCGGCAAGGAAATGTTCGGCTTCCAGGAAGAGCATGCGGTTCAGCGGGTCGCGTTCGAGGGGTATCCGGGAGAGACTCTCGAGCATTGGAGCGGCTGTCTCAACGCCACCGGTCGCCTCGGCCAGCGCCGGCGCGTACAGCGCACGGCGCAACGCATCTGTGCTCCACCAGAAATAGGTCGACAGGCGTTCGTCCGCGGAGCGGTCCGCGTAACTGAACGCCTTCACGAGGCGGCGCACCGCATGCGCATGCTGCGAGAGCGGCGTGCGGCCGTTCGCCATCACGCGGGCGGTACGACCAATCACGATGCGCGCCGCCTGCGGCAGCCAGCTCCAGAAGCGTTCTAACCTGAGTGCGTAGTGCCGCCGATACCCCGAAAAAATGTCATCACCGCCGACGCCTGACAGAAGAACGGGGATCCCGTCCGCGCGCGCGTGGCGCGCTATGACCAGCACATTGAGCGGAGCCGGGTCGGCCTGCGGTTCATCGAGGTGATAGAGCATCTCATCGAGGTGTTCAATAATGTCGGGGCTCACATCGATCCCGAGCATCGGGACATTGAGTTCAGCCGCCACGCGCTTAGCATATGGTCGGTCGGCCGGTGTTCCCTCCACCGACGGATCGCTCTCGAAGCCAATGCAGTAGCACTGCGCGGGATATGCGTTGCCGGCGCGCCGCATCATCGCGACAACGGCGCTCGAATCCAATCCTCCCGAGAGAAATGCACCCACTTTAACATCGGCGATAAGTTGGCGTCGAACCGCCTGATCGATGAGTGCGTCGAGCTCTTCGACAAGCTCACCGCGCGACCGCGTGTCGCGCGTTCCGTCGTACGGGATTTGATAAAAGCGCCAGTGATGATGGATCGCACCGCCGCGCACGATCATCGCACAACCCGGCTCCAATTTCTTTATTCCGGCGAGGAGTGTGGCGGGCGCTGGCGTCCAGAGATAGGCGAGGTGGTTATGCAGAGCGACCGGGTCTAACTGGCGGTCCAGCGACCGGCACTGCGCCAACGCCTTAATTTCCGACCCAAATAGCACACCGTCCTGCGTCTCTGCGTAGTACAGCGGTTTTACGCCAAATGGATCCCGCGCCAGAAGCAGGTCGCCTCGCTCGACACCCGGGGGACGACCGCGCTCACGTCCATCAGTGATGCCGAACGCAAAAATGCCATTCAACCGAGGCAGCATGTCCATGCCGAGTTCTGCATAGAGGTGCAGCAGCACTTCCGAGTCCGTGCGGCTGTGAAACACGTGCCCCTTCGACACAAGCTCGGCGCGAAGACACAGATGGTTGTAGAGTTCTCCGTTGTATGTGAGCGCCATCTGATCGAGGGACCGAGAGCCGCATTGCTCGCACTGCACGGTCATCGGCTGACGCCCGTCCTCAGAACGGTCTATGATTGCGAGGCGGCGATGTGCGAGGCCGACGCGTACCGGCGATGTTGTCGAACCCAGCAGAACGCTGCCGTCTCCATCAGGACCGCGGTGGGCGAGCACGCTTCCCATCCGATCGAGCAGGCACTCGGAGAACACACCCTGAAATCCGGCAATACCGCACATAGGCGATTAGGTAACCATGCAATGGTTAGGCGAAAACAAATCGAGCGGCGCGACGCCGGGCGAGCATGTCGCCGCCAAGGCCCTCGTTCGCGATTTCTGGGACCAGGCCTCGTGCGGCGAGGTGTATGCCGTGGGCGAAACACCCGCGCTGCGCTACGAGATGCAACGCGCAACCCGCTATCGCCTCGAGCCGTATATTGCTTCCTTTGCCCGGTTCGAGAGTGGCCGCGGTGTGGATGTGCTCGAGGTTGGGGTAGGTATGGGAGCCGATCATCTGGAGTGGGCGAAGGTCGGCCCTCGGACTCTGACCGGCATCGATCTGACGCCGCGCGCTATCGGGCACACGCGCGAACGCTTTCGAGTTTGCGGACACGTCTCGCGTCTCGTGGTTGGTGATGCTGAGCGCCTACCATTCGCGGATTCGTCGTTTGATCTGGTCTACAGCTGGGGCGTGCTGCATCACTCCCCGCATCCCGAGGCCGCGATCGCCGAGGTGCATCGTGTGCTGCGACCGCACGGCACGGCGCGCATCATGATCTATCACGACCGATCTCTCGTCGGGATCATGCTATGGATTCGCTATGCGTTGCTCACGGGTCATCCGCGCACAAGTCTGGCCGAGGTCTACGCAGCGCACCTGGAGAGCCCGGGCACCAAGGCCTACAGCGTCGAGGCGGCGCGCGCACTGGTCGCCCGATTCGCCGAGTGCCGCGTGCGCAGTCATTTGTCCTTTGGAGATCTGTTGCTTGGCGCGGCGGGAACGCGGCACGCGCCCGGTCTCGCCTCGCTCGCGCGGAAGATCTGGCCGCGCTGGCTTATCCGCCGCGCCTTCCGGAACTGCGGGCTGATGCTGTTGATCGAGGTGATCAAGTGACCCCGCCGCGTTTCGCCTAACGTTGGCACCATCGCCGCGGCGCCTTACGTCTCCGCGCTGCCGTAGTAGTCGTAATAGTAGTAGTAACCGCCGTACTGCGGCACTTTGTGATCGGGATCGTTCAACACCGCCCCCACGACGCGTACGCCGACAGCGGCCAGCCGCTGCACGGCATCCTGCGCGACCTGGCGGTCTGTGTGTCCGGCCCGCAAGACCAGGATGATGCCGTCGGCCTGCGAGCCGAGAATCAGGGCATCGGCCGCGGCATGAATCGGCGGTGAGTCGAGGATGATGATTTCGAATTCGCGACGTAGAGTTTCCAGAGTCGAGTGCATCAGCGGCCCGCCTAGCAGCTCCGATGGGTTAGGCGGGTGCGTACCAGCCGGCAGCAACGTCAGGCCGTCGATCGCGGTCGGCTGCAGCACCTGCTGCAATGTAGCCTCGCCGAGCATGAATTGTGTTAGGCCTGGCTCGCGCTGCGTATGGAAAAGTTTGTGCAGCCGCGCCCGTCTGAGATCGCAGTCGACGAGTAGCGCACGCATTCCCTGTTGCGCGAACGTGACGGCGAGGTTTGCGGCCGTGGTGGTCTTTCCGTCTTGCGGCGACGGGCTCGTGATTACGATCGTATGCAGCGACTGAACGACCTGCGAGAAGATAAGGCTGGTGCGCAGGGAGCGGAACGCTTCAGCGCTGCTCGAGCGGATATCGGTGACAGTGACGAGCGAGTCGCCGTTGGCCGTGGTCCAGGCGCGTCGCGTGGTAGGAATTTGAAGCGACACGTTCCCCATCTTGAGATGCCGGATGCTGCCGGGCGGCACGATACGAGGAATGATTGCGAGCCCCGGAATACGGAGGACGTTCTCGATGTCTTCGCGCCGGCAGATCGCGGTGTTGAGGCGCTCGGCCACGAACGCGGTCCCGATGCCTAAGAGCAGTCCGATGATGATTCCTGTCAGTAGCTTGGCCTTCCGGCTCATGCCGACGGGCACCGTTGGCGCGGTCGCGAGATCAACGATCTCGACCTGCCCCGCTTCGACTGCTTCAGCGATGCGGGCCTTCTGATATTCCTCGCGCAACTGGTCCGCCATCTTGCGCGTGGATTCCACCTGCCCAACGAGACGTGCTTCGCCCGCCTGCGTGGCAGGCAGCGACTTCAGAGCGCTCGCGTTTCGCTGCTGTAGCTCGTCGAGCGCCGCGACACGTGCGTCCAGCGAGGTGATCTGACTCTCCACAGCATCGGCGAGCTGGTCTTGCGCGCCGGCAACTAGCGAACGCAGGCGGAGTACGTCGGGATTGGTCGACGCGCTAGCCCAACGTCCCGTAGACGCGGAATCGAGCGAAGCCTGATAGCCGACGAGTTGCGCATAGATAGCTTGGGCCACAGGGTTGTCGGCGATGCCGGGTGAGGCGACGAGTGCGCGCAATGTTTTCTGACGTTCGGGCGCTGTGTCGTCGCGCGCTAACTCGTCTAGGAGCGACTGATACACGCGCCGGTCCGCGACCATACTCTGACGCTGCACCTCCACGTTGAGCAGTCCGGTCTGCTCGGCCGCCACGACGGCATCGGATGAGCCGTACACCTTGTGATCGGTCCGGTATTGACTGAGTCGATCCTGCGCGACCTGGAGGAGCGAGTCGGTTTGATCGAGTTGGGCTTGGACGAAGATGCGCCGCCGGTGCGACTGCTGTTGGGCACGCTTGGCATTTTCGATCTGAAATGCCTGAACCACGGCGTTGACCACCTGCTGGGCCACGAACGGGTCGGCGGCCACATAGGACACGTCCACCACATCGGTTCGGTCGCGTGCACGCGCGCGCAGCGCCGAGAGCAGCAGGTTCGTTGCGTCAGCGCGCGAACGGAGGTAGAGCGCGCCATGGTCTACGTTAGGCGGCCGCGACCCTACAACAAATGTGATTCCGGCAGCCCGCACCGATGCATTGTACGGTGCCGTCCAAGCGGCTCCGTTCGAGGCGATCGTGACCCGGTCTGGCGCGAACCGGAGCCCAACAGAGTCGCCGGTCGTATTCGGGGAGACCGACACGTTGCGCAGCACCGAGGCTGGAAATCCGGCCACCTGGACCTCGAGACCGAGAGGTTGGGAATCGACGACGGCGCCGGCGACTGCGCGACTCTGTAGAACCTGGAGTTGCGATGCGATCGGGTCAGTCCAATCCGTTATGGAACGTTGTTGCGCGGCATCGTCGAGATCGCCGGCCAGTTCGCGCCGAGCATCCACGAGGCGAATCACCGCTGTGGCTTGATACTCGTGTCCCTGACGTTTCAGCCAAAATCCTGTTAAGGCGACGACGACTACTGCGGTGCCGATGACCAGCCAGGGGTGACGCCGCACAGTCGACAGCGACGTCTTGAGATCTATGGATTCGGCACTGGGCTGATCGCCGTTGCCGATTGGAAGCACAGCCGATGCCAGTGTGCCCGGCGCGACGGCGCCGGAGCGAGACGTGCGATTGGGGACGAGTTCCGACATCATTGCCTCGAGTCGCTCAGCGGCAAACGCAGCGTCTTCGACCGACGAATCCGGAGGAGCGGCTGCACTGGAACTCGCTCACCCCACGTGGAAATGACGACCCTATGCTCTCCGGGTCCCGGCCGACACACGCTCCACAAGCGCGATGGCCCGGCGCCACTCAGGTAGCCGTCACCCGTGATCGGATTAGCCCTAGAAAGCGCCCCTAAAAACCTAAGTATAGCGTGAGACATTTCACCTGTAAGGGGCGCTGCGCGGTGCATCGAATTGCACGCGCGACGAATCATCGGCGAGCTTTCTCGAGCGCGTACCGCCGGCGGCGTAACTTCTCACGCTGCGGGCGACGCGGCCGGAGCGGTTGCCCCGATGAGCTCGTGATAGAAAGACTCGGCCCGACGCATTCCGCTCATGAAATCGGCGCGGCGCGCGACGATCTCGCGGTTTTCCACTGCCGCCCGCCGGCGCAGAGCCTCGTCGCCTAACGCACGCACCAGCGCCGACGCGACGGAGTCCAGGTGGTTCGGGTTGCAGAGCAATCCGTTGCGGCCATCCGCGATCCATTCCCGCACGGATTCGACGTCGCCGGCAACCGGAAACGCGCCGCACGCCATGGCTTCCAGCAGCGTGTTGGGTGTCCCATCATGAGTGGACGGCGAGACGGCGACATCCGCCATCTGAAACAATGTCGCCATCGCGCGCCGCTTCATCGATGGCAAGAGGCGCACCGCGTGCGCGATCCTGTACTTTCTGATCCACGACTCGGCGACCGGATTACCTCGCATGCCAACGCACACGAACGTCGCGTTAGGCATACTCTCCAGAATCACGGGGATGGCGGCGAAGAATGTGTCGTTTCGCACGTAGCTCGGGCGAAAGCGTCGCGCGTTCAAGACGATTGGAGCGTCGATAGGAATGTCCCACTGCGCCGCCACCGTCGCGTCACGGGGGCCCGGCAGAAATTCATCGAGGCGCACGCCACCATTCCCCGGCAGCACCACTGAGGGCTTTCCCGCATCGAGTCCCCATTCTCCGGCAAGGCGGACATCTCGCTCGCAATCGGCATGCAGAGCGTCGGCGCGCTTCAATACGAAGCGCGTGGCCGCGGCCACCGTTCTCGCTTTTTTCGCGTGCAGCGTAAAGTCGTTGCCCCAGACTGACACCAGAAACGGGACGCGCATCTTCGCGAGCGCGTGCGCTCCCAGGATCGCCTCAAATGGTATGCGCATCGCGTGGACGAGGTCCGGTCTTATTTCCTGAACAAGTCGCGAGACCTGAGGCGCCGCGACACGCGCCTCGTACGGTGCGGCCCATCGCCAGACCCTTTGCAGCTGGCTGTTCATCCCCTGCACAAGCGATGCCCCCATCGACAGCGAACGCGGTGGCACGCTGTCCGTGTCCTGACCGTTGATAGCTAGATGCTTGCGAAGCACTGGATTCCCGCGCAGGGTTTCCAATCCTATCGAGATACACCGCAACGATCGTGGGCCGCCGGCGGTCGGTTCGACTTGACACGTCGAGATCACATGAACCTCGTGCTCGCGCTCGAGAAAGTAGCTGATCCAACTTCTCGAGATCGGGCTTCTGTAGTCCACAAGAAAGCAGAGTTTCATCGCGCGCGCTGTTAGGGCCGCATCACGGGAGATGGCTGTCGCTCACCGAGGATGCCATTCCGGTGGGAGACGGATCGACGGCGGCAGAACCACATGCCAACGCCGAGCGGTAACAGGAGGAACGCTGCCTGCTGGAAGATCTGCACGAAGTAGCCACGGCTCACCACCTGCACCAGGAACGGTAAGGCCACAGCGTACGTCACGCGTGTCCAGTCGTTGTCTTGATGTTGTCGCAGATACTCGTACATCGCGCGCATGGTGAGCCCGAACAACCACATACCTGCGAGCACGCCCAACGCGCCGAAATTCGCGTAGTATTCGCCCACGTTAGGATATGCCACCCCGGCGGTCGTCGCGTCGCTGCCGAGAATTTCGTTGAGGATCGTTCGTACCGGAGCGTCCGGTTTGTCGGGCCAGAGCACACGGGGAATGGGCTGGATAACCAAGTAAGTGAAAGAGGAACCCCACAGATAGTCGTGATCCCGCGGGAAGCCGTCTACGATCGCGAGGTAGGCTTGATACAGGTCGAGGTCGTTCTCGAACGTCGCCGAGCTCGACGTCACCGAGATGTAGCCGGATTCGACGCTGCTCCCTGACCGGAACGATCGCCGGCCCAGGCCGATTGCTCCAATCAAGAGCACGAGTACCACTGAGGCCGCAGCCAGTTTCACAACGCTGGGTCGCCGTTGCGTTTTGAGATAGTAGAACACGACCGGCGCGAGCACCAACACCACCACGCGAAAACGGAAACCGATCGTGCTGTACACCACCAGCAACGCCAGGAACATCACCACGAGCCACTTGCGTCCAGTTCGCGCGAACGCAATGAGGAGCATTAAGGCCGAGGTTAGCCAGTCGAGAGTACTGTAGAGGTAGTTGCTAAATGCTCCTTGATCGATGCCTGCGCCTCCCTGGATCGCCGTGGGCACGCCACCGAGTTGACCAAGACTAAGCAGCCGCTCCCACGACAAACCCGCTACGCGCATGTAGGCGCTGAAGGCGACGATCGCCATGAGGGCGACGATCCAGGCATACGGAACAGCGCCGGCGTGGGACTCCGGCGGGCCTGGCATGCGCGAGGCAACTCTGCGCGCCAATCGCGATGAATAGTATCCTGCCCACAGCCCCACGATGCCGAATGCCAGATACAGAAGGCCCAACGGCAGCAACGGCATGATCAACTTGCCGAAGAAATAGGAGTCGTGCGCCATGAGGTTCCGGATCGGCGCATATACGAAATAGAGGAAGTACGCAACCGCGACGATGGAGGTTGGGTCAAGGACATCGAGCCGCCGCGTCATGCACCCGATCACGAGCGGCACCGCGAGCAGCGCCGTCAGGATCGCGAACCAGACGAAGTCCACGTCCATGTCCGGACGCATGAACGCGACGCTCAGGAGACCCACCAGCACGAGTATGAGCCCGCACAGGAGCACAGTGCTGTCGCGCAGGGACATTATGCCGTTACCGGACGCCACCGCGTTAGACCTTGCGTTAGGCACTGGACCAACCGTTGCGGACCAGCCGCGTTCGGGATGCAACCGCGTCGGCCGAGCACCAGAGCGCATTGAGATATTCCATATATCGCTCGCGGGTGTGATGACGCACGACGAACGACCGCGCCGCCTGGCCGGCCCGGAGCCGGTCGGGGCTCGGCATGGATAGCAGCCGGAGCGCGGCGTCGACGTACGAGCGTGGGTGCGCATCGGCGCGCAGCCGCACGCCCCACGGCTGTCGCACGAGCAGGTGCGTGTCGCCGACGTCGGTGGCCACCACACAACACTCGCAGAGCATGGCTTCCAGTAGCGATTGCGACGGATAGTTATCCCACTGCTGCAGCGACAGGAATACCGTCGCATCCGCCAGCACATCCGCCAGGGCCCAGGTGTGCTTGATCTCCACGTTAGGCCGATGCTGGGCGGCATCGCGCAACATCGGCTCGTAAGACCCGGTCCCGCATATCACCAGCCGGCAGTCGGGATCGACAGTCCATTCACGAACGATGCCGACCAGCAGGTCGGAACCTTTCTGCCAATTGAAGTGGCCGGCGAACACCACGCGGCTCACTTTGCGGCCCGATGACTGGTATCGCGACGGATCGGAGAAGCTGCACGGAGCGATGGACAACTTCGCGGGATCGATGAGCGTCGCGACGTCGATGTGCGGGTTGAGCGCGTCTACCAAATGCGACGCTGCGAGCGCCGCCCGGAACATCCAGTAGCCCTTTCGCGGGAACCGTTCCTTTCGAAAGGGCAGCACGCGCGACGTGGTGAGCGACGTCAGAAGCGTGCAGCCCTTGAACACGCGGGCGAGAATGGCAGCGGGCAACACGAGCATGCCCGGGCCCGTGAGGTGCACGATCGCTCCCCGTGGAATCCGGCGCAACGCAAAAGTCTGCGCATCGAGCCAGGTTCTGAGCTTCGACCCGCGCTCTGTGAACACCGTGAGCCTCGTGCCTACCGGACCGACCTCGCCGCGTTCCCACGAGTCTACCAGCGAGTTCGTGCACAGTATGGTGACATCCCTTCCGTTAGGCGTGGCGAGGGCTTGCACGACCCGACCCCATCGCACCTCCTGCCCTCCGAGGATCGTGACGTTCCTGTCCATCAGGCTGATGACCACAGGACGGCGCGCCGGCTTCACAGACTCCGTGGACGAGGTGGTGTTCGGGTCGTGCGGTGCTTGTGTGGCAGTCATCTGCTGGCCCTTGCCGAGACGAGATCCTGCACGAACCGCTGCGCAACGTCGGCTCGCCGAAAACTGTGATTCGCCAGGTCGAGCGACCGAGCTCCCATGTCACGACGGTCCAGCTCACCGAGCGACAGGAACCGCTGCAGCACCATAGCCACGGAGTCCGGACCCGGTCGCTCGAGCACGAATCCGTTCACACCATGGTGGCACAGCTCATCCACGTTCCCGGCTTCACGCGACACGATGAGCGGCAGCGCGGCGAACGCCGCTTCGATCACGCTTAGCGGATTGGGGTCTCGTCTCGTGGCCAGGGCGTAGGCGTCGGCCGCCCAGAGCCAGTCCCGAATCGCCGGTTTCTCCATGTGACCAACGACGCGAATTTCGCCGGACGCGAGTGCACGCGCCCTAGTCTCGAGTGTAGCCCGCAGTGAGCCGTCCCCGACGAAGACGAGCACAGTGTTCGCACGCAGATGGGCCGCGAGCCGCTCGTAGCCCGACGCGAGGTCGAGAACTCCTTTTCGCTCCTCCAGGCGCGCGACACACACGATCACGGTCGCCGTCTCCGTTAGGCCGAGCCGGTTGCGCAGCGCTGTCCGGTTGGCGGCCGGTTTGCGGATGAACGCGTCTTCATCGACGGTGTTCGGAAGCAGGAACACCGGGGTCCGATCTCGCGCCTCGGCGCGAACGAAGCGAGCCGACGCCTCGTTAGGCACCGCGAAGGCGTCGTATGACCGAAGCGCCAGCCGGCGGGTCACCGCGATCGGGCCGCGCGGATGCAGCACCGCGCGGGCGTGGCTCTCGCTCCAGAAGATCCGGTATGCGTTTCCCGCGAGGAACGATTGCGAGGCCATCAAGACGGTCGGAAGGTTCCACGCGCCGGCGCTGAGGATCCAGGTCGGATGGAGCGTACGCAGATGACGGACGACAGACGGGTTGATGTGCGCGTTCCACTCGCGAATGACCGGATGCCATCCAGGCAGCACTGTCCACGAATATGATTGTTCGTCGAGTTGGACATCCCATTGCCGATGCGGTTCGCGCAACGCGCAGTAGAGGACGTGCAAGCGCGCGCCGTGCGCGCTTAGGGCACAGGACAATGCGTTGAAGAACGGAGTTCGATAGGGAGTTGGTGTGTTCGTGATGACAACCAGCTCCGCGGCGCGATTCGTCCCCTTTGATACCGCTGACGCCCGCTCAGGCGGCATCGAGCATCCGCGCGTACGCGTCACGGATCCCCGCGCGAAACCGCTCCCATGTGAAATGCGATGCCTGTGTGGCCGCTGCCTCGCCCATGCCAGCCAGCTCTTCGCGGTGCTCCATAGCCCAGCTGAGACGATCGGCAAGCGTAGGGGCATCTCTAATCGGGATCACGAATCCGTGCTCGCCGTCGCGCATCACGTCGAACGAGCACGTGTTCGTGGTGGTCACGACAGGAACGCCGCACGACATTGTTTCCAAGATGACGTGGGCGAAACCTTCGGCGATCGAAGGGAGGACGAATATATCGCTCTTCTGAATTTCACGGACGAGTGCGTCACGGGGAAGACCGACGTGAATTTCGAGCGGGAGCTTTCTATAGTGCGAGACGAGCTGCTCGTCCACAACGCCCCGCCCACAGAGCACGACACGCACCTCGCTCGTGCCGAGTAGTTCGACGGCGTCGAGGAGGTACGCGAGTCCTTTTCGCTGGATCAGGCTTCCGACGTAGATGATCGTGAAACGCTGCCGGCGGTCGGGCGCCGCAGCCCGCGCCGGAAAGGCGTCTGCGTCGACGCCGTATGGAACGACGTGAATTCGTTCGCGGGGAATTCCGTGCTCGGCGAGCGTGCTCGCCGTATACGAGCTCGCGACGACCCATCCGTTGGCCAGCGCGGGCTCCTCACACAGCTGGGCGTACTCGCGATCCGACGTCGTGAACTCATATTCCTCGAGGAGCGATGCTCGGGCCCACGGCACGCGTTCCATCTCGTCGGTTAGGATGGCGCGAGCCGTCGCCGGATGCGGATGCATCTGGAAGAGGAAACGGAATGGCGGCCTGCTACCGATATCGCTAAACGCGGGAATCCCGTAGGTGCTGTACGCAAAGAGGGCGGCGCCTTTCTCGAGCGCAAGATTCCGCGCTTCGCGACTGAGGATGGTACCCTTGTACGGATTGAGCCCGGTGTGTCCCGACATTTTCATCAGTGCGAAGGCTGCCATCGCACGCGTGGAAACGCGAACGCATCGGCTCTCCAGACCGGTGCGGTATCGCTTGTTGATCATCGAGTCAGGGAGCACTCGGCCCACAGTATGTTCGAACCAAGCGCGGTCCGCGGGCCAGTACATGTCGGTAACCAGCGCCTCCAGCAGCGCTCCTTCGTTGAGAGCGAGTGGAAGCTGAAAGTGATCACGGGCGCCGGCTAGAACGGCAACCGCCTTTGTGCTGAAAGTCACTTTGGACTTGTCGCTGCGCGCAGCCGGGTTACCAGCGCTGTCGGCGCTTCAGAACTGGACGGACCGCGAGTTTCACGAGCGACGGGATGAATGATGTCTGGCTCAGTAAACTCGAAGCCACTTTCGTCGCCGTATTGGCCCGATATTCACCTACGTTGCAGCTGTCACACGGCTGCGCCTTCGGACCGAACGAACGAAGTGACTCGCGCCATCCAGCCAGGTTGACATAGGCCTGAACGAGTGACACGCATCCGCTCTCGGAGCCGATGCGCCCCACCACAGTGTTGGTGTGCTGGCTACTGTCACTCCGAACCTGACAGCAGACCACCACTGAACCGTCCCAGTCAATCACGAGATGCTTGTAAGGCGCGAAGCAGGGCGCAACCCTGGTGGTCCGGCGTGCTAACGTAATCAGTCCGCCGCGGCTCGAAAGATCCTGTCGCTTCATCGAGATGATATTGCGGGCGTGAGTCGTAATGGTGATTGGCTCGTAATCGACGACGCAGTGGTACTCGGGCTCGGCCGCCAGTAGCGTGCAGTGCTTGCCGATGCGCTGCTCGAACTTCGAGTGGTACTCGCGCGCGACATCGAGGTCGTAGGTCTCAGCGTCCGGTATGTACAAGTCCACGAAGAGTCTGTTCAACCCCACCGAAGCCAGCTCATCCAGGTACGAGGCATTCAGATAGTCACCGTTCGTATTTGCACAGATTCGGGACCGCGGTGCCGCAGCGCGCACTTCGCGAATGCGGTCCACGATGCGTCGTTCGGACAGCGGCTCCGAGTAGCGGGACCAGACAAACGTGCCATCGTAATCCAATTCACGGAGGCCGGCGAGCACCGCTTGCCACGTGTGTTCCGGCATCGCATGCTTCTCACTCCGCCGGTCGATGAATTGATTGGGGCAGAACGAGCACGTGCGGTTGCAATACGACACTGTCTCGACTTCGATTAACTCCAGGTGGTCTTTGGCGAGACGCATCGCCTTCTCGTGCGGAAGATCAGTGCGAAAGTGGTCCGCCTCCATCCGCAGAGAGTTACGGACGATTGCGCCAAGTGAATAAGCTATGGATGGCATCTGTGCTCCATCGGTCGATATCGGTAGTGCGTGCAACGACTCGTTTTCTGCTGAGCCAAGACTAAGGTTGACGGGAGCGCGAGAAAATCAAGGCTCACGGCGAGATACAATCATTCGACCCGGGATTGACGACCGAGGCAGACCTTCGAGCATGAGCGCCATCGCGTCCCTTCGCCGCCTTGTCGATCGAGCACCGATTGTCGGCAGAAGCTATCGCAACTTTCGCGACAGGCGAGCGACGCGGCGGCTTAGCCGCGCCGTGTCGCCCTATGGGTTTGCGCTGTGGGGGGGCACCTTTCTGGCCTCGGGTATTCATGAGAGTGAGGAGTTGGATCTCGTCGCGCGCGAACTCCGTTCCGCCGATGTTCTTGTCGATTGCGGCGCGAACGGCGGACTCTTCACCTGCCTTGCCGCATCGCAGGGCGTGAGTGCGATCGCGATCGAGCCGCTCCCATCGAATCTGGCAGTGCTGTATCGGAATCTCCACGAGAACGATTTTCCGGAACCGGCCGAGGTTTATCCCGTGGCAGTCGGAGCGCGCGCCGCCGTTGCGACCTTGTACTGGCGCGGCTAGGGCGCGTCACTCGTGGCAGGCTGGGGTGGCCAGCGAACCTACGATGGCCTAACCGTGCCGGTGCTGCCGCGCGATTCGATTCTCGGACGACGGTTCGATGGTGCACGCATCCTTCTAAAGGTGGACGTCGAGGGAGCGGAATGGGAGGTATTGCTAGGCGCCGAGCGTACAATGGCGCAACGACCAAGGGTGCTGATGGAGCTCTCGCTCTCGCGCAATCATCCGCAGGGTCTGAACCCGAACTTTCGCGCTATCTTCGAGCATTTCTGGAAGCTCGGTTATTCCGCGCACGCTCCATCGCGCCTGCGCGAATCCATCACCGCTGAGCGCGTCGACGAGTGGCTCACAACGGAGGCACGGACCTCGCAGGAGAGAACATCTAGTTTTCGCCCGACGCACGTTGACGCCGCTTAGGACCGGACGGTTCATGCGATTCGGCTTTGAGGCCTGTAGCTGACGAGCAGCCGTAGGCGGTGCCAGCCTCGAACGATGTCGCTTCGGCTGATGAGTCCGAGGCGAATGAAGAGCAAGGTGATTGCGATCATCTCGATCAATCGCAGGACAGTATTCCACCACACGCCGAATGCGAACAGACTGCCGAGGATGCCGGCTATGATTGTGGCGATCGTTGCGAACGCGAGGGCGCTCCACCGATGCGGCACGTAATAGAGCCGTTGGCTCAGTATCACATACGTGAGGAAGCCGAGCGATGCGCTCGCGAGGGTGGACAGTGCCGCTCCGCGGATGCCTAACACGGGAACGAGAGTAAAATTCAATACCGTGTTGAGGGCAGCGACGCTGAGGCTGATGATCGCAATAGTGGCTGTGCGTTTCTCGATGCTGAGGCCCGGAGCGAAGATGGACATGCTCGATAGGAGAACGGCCGGGGCGAGGAGAGGAATGACCTTTGCGGCGCCGTAGTATGCCGGTGTGGTGAACAGCGCGAGAATTTCGTGCGCGAAAATGGTGAGGGCGAGGCACATCAGCAGCGCGGCGGCTACGAAGTAACGAAAGATGCGCGCGAGTTCCGTTCGGGTCTCAGGGCGTTCGAAGTAAGCGAAGATGAGCGGCACGAGCGCTGTTTGACAGCCTACCATTACAAAACCTACTGCCGAAGCTACGCGATAGCCCACACCGAAAACCCCCAAGTCCGCCAGAGACATCAGTTCTTTAATCGCGATTCGATCGATGTACAGCGCAACGAACACACCGACGCTGGAGGGAACCAGAGGCAGGGAAAAGTGCAGCAGCTCGCGGCATCGGTTCCAATCGAAGCGAAGCCGATACATGGCACGCCCGAGGTATAGCGATAGCCCGGCACCGGCAACACCGCCCGCGAGAAGCGCGCAGAACACTCCCAGCACGCCCATGCGCAGAACGAGCACGAAGAGCAAAACGGCGAGCACGATCACACCTGCGTTCGTGACGCTAACGGCCGAGTACAGGGAGGGACGAAGGTCCCATCGTAACATTCCGAGGGCGAAGCGAAATATGCCGCCAACGCTTATTGAGAGCGCCGCAACAAAGATTATGTCGCGGTGGTTTGCGGAGTCGAGTAAGGCCCGACTCAGTCCTCTCGCGCCGACCATGCATCCGAAACAGAACAAACTGTACGCACCCACTGCGAACCATAGCGCGCTCGACGAATAGGCAAGGCGCGTGTCCGGGTCCTTGGTGCCGGGGTAATACCTAGCGATCCCTTGCGCGATTTCCAGCGCAACCGTTAGGCCGACGACGGTGCCGAATACATTGAGGATATCCACCATACCATACTCGGTAGGGCGGAGCAGCCTGGTGTACAGAGGAACCAAGATGATTGAGATGCCGCGGCTGAAGAATCCGGTGACCCCATAAACCAAGCTATCCTTCAGGAATCGTTTGATCACGACGGCTGCTCTTGTTGGCCCAGTTTGCGTCTGGCCAAATTACGGCCTCTTCCCCAACTCCGGGTTGTCGTGCAGGCGCACTGCTTTGCCCAAGTCATGCGATCACCCTGGCAAATCCGATATCCGGTGTCCTCGGCCGAGAGACCGTAGCCAGGGCAACACCTAATGGCTTTGGGGCGGAAGAGCCACGACTTTGGAGACTCTCCCGCGAGGAGGCGCGAAAGGCGCGCAGCAATCTCCTTTCTACTCCGACGAGCCTGTACAAACGCTGAGATTGCGATGCCTGCCGTATTCACGCGATTCACGTGCGTTGCGCGACAGATTGTCGAACTCGAAGACGTGGTTGTTCTCGCTAAGACGGCCCACGAGAGTCGAGCCAAGGAAGTCCGCGCCACCGTTAGTAAAGATCCGTTTGTTCTTGCATGTGCACAGACTGGAGGGATTGGTCCTTTCTGGTCACGGAGCTACCGTGACGTAGTGCCCTAGACAACGGCAGAAAAGCACCGAAGCCAGCTCGCGAAACTGATTGCGCGCCACGGGATGAAGCTAAACGGGTCGCGCCCGCGACAATGCGATCGAACGTTAGGAGCAGCGACGGCTTGAGAAAGTCCGTCAGGCGCAGAGATGGCGTCTCGCACTCAGGTCGCGAAATTTCGCCGGATCATCCTCACGTACCCATACCTCCTCCGGCGTGACGAAGCCCAGCTTGTCGATGCGGCCGCGGATAGACTCAGGAATTATGCCCCTGATCGCCTCACGTAGCACCCGCTTCGTGATTCCCATCTCCAGCTTGTACTCCTCCGGCAGCCCAAGCGTGAACTCCACGACGTTGTAATCCAGAAAAGGAAGACGCGCCTCGAGCGAGTGCGCCATCGAGTCGCGATCGTCCCAGTGCAGCAGGATCTGAAGGTTCGTCGACTGAGCTGGGCCTGCGAGAACGCTTGCACTGAATCCGTCACCGCACCCCGATTTATGTACGGATCCTCGGGGTCCGCGCCTAACCGGCCGGCGTCCAGCCAGGTCGGTGAACCGGAAGTCCGCGAACCCATGCCGCGCGCCAACGGCCGCAACGCGCTTGGAGTGAACATGCCCAACATCGCCTTAAGCGCAGCGGCCTCGGAACACGAGCGCACGCCGAGAACGTGCGCTGCAAGTTTGGTTGCGCAGAATCGGGGAGAAGGCGATCCATCGTGCACACGATCGACGACTAATCAATGCCACCAGACAGACACGATCCCACCGGTACGTCGGCGCGGAGCCGCAAACGAATCGATTCCGTGAAGATGTCGCGAAACTCGACTGCTGCATCCTCGAACGATCCGGTGAAGGGTCGCGGAGAGTACCACCGCGTCGAGTCCGCAGCCTCCCGCGGTACGACGGACTTCCCGCTCGTGCGCGAACCCGGCACGCCGATCTCGAGCAACTCGCCAGGCCTAACTTGGAAGACGCCGGAGAGCAAGGTCTCAGGGGTATGGTCGGTGAGCCCCCAGGTGAGATAATCGTAGACCCGCTGCGGATTCGTCTTCGCGGCCCAGCCGTCGAGCACGGCGAATTGATTGATCTCCGAGGCAAACGCCACGTCTCCCTTAGGCGACGCCCAGTAGTACCGCGGCTTGATGCCGAACCGGTCCCTCACCGCCAACACCTTTCCTTCCTGCCGATTGAGAAGCAGAAAGGCGAACATGCCGTTGAATCGGCTCAAACACGCCTTGCCCCACGCGCGATACGCGGAGAGAATGACCTCCGTATCCGATTGAGTATCGAAGCAATACCCTTTCGCGTCGCAGGTCTTCCCGCAACTCCACATAGTTGTAAATCTCGCCGTTGAAGGCGATCCATAGGCGCGCATCGGGCGTGCACATCGGCTGATGCCCGCACGCCGAGACATCGATGACGGAGAGACGACGGAGGCCAAACGCGACAGCGGCGTCCGTTGGGATGGCGGATTCACGGCGAGACGCAGGCGCGTACGGCAGCGGCGAGGCGAAGCAAGCAGACGGCGTGCCCTCACCGCCTAACGCGACAGGGGTCAATGCCTCACCGCAGAAATATGCGTAGCCCTCATCATCAGGTCCCGGTGACGAACCGCGCCGCTCATTCGCGCGATGGGCTGCGGAGCTACCGATCCACGCTGCGAGTTATGCCGGCAATGCCGCACACGCGCGCTCAGTCCGTTGTGGCAGCGGTGCGAACTAGAACGAACGAGCCGAACTTTGGGCCTAACTGCGGGAGCGGCTGCGAGGTGCTCACAGCCCAATCCGGCGGCGGTTGGATGCGTGTCATGGGTAGGTGCTACGGCGACCC
>Ga0207695_10004335_pt1 | contig 19431 bp, 19 predicted proteins | sample KBSC54metaG_FD_184354 | JGI IMG/M metagenome (GOLD analysis project Ga0207695, IMG submission 184354) | Corn rhizosphere microbial communities from Kellogg Biological Station, Michigan, USA - KBS C5-4 metaG (SPAdes) (version 2) | ecosystem: Host-associated > Plants > Roots > Rhizosphere > Soil... | reverse complement strand
GCAGCAAATTGTAAGCAGGGCATTGTCGTCATGCACCGCATTGCTCACAGTACCCCACTTATTCAGCTTCAACCTGTTCACCGGCTTGCCCGCTCCTGAGAGAATTTATTCCAGTGGAATGATCGATCTGAACAAAGCTGAGCAGGAACAGATCGCAAAGGAGTTTTCCCGCCAGCCTCGCGGCTGTATCCTTTACAATGAAGATAATCTCAAGTTTTGGAGACATGATCGCGATTTTTATTCCGAGCCCCTGGTTCACCTGGCGCTAACAGACTTTCGGACAGTGTTTGAAGACGCGGGATATCAGTTAAAGGTTCGAAAGTGAATTGACAGTCCGGTTGCCGTAAGCGGCCCGTTATGAAATACTGAAAGGTCGGGCTCGGTCGGAGGAGTTCGTTTATTTCTGCGATGCCCACATCCAGCGCGAACGGTAATGTCGCAGGCACGTATCACCGGTTGACCCAACGTCCGCGGCCGAACCTTATTTCCATCGTAATTCCGATCTACAACGAAGAGGAATCGATTCCAGCCCTGCTTGCGCGGGTGCGCGGTGTCATGGATCGCCTGCCTGCCCCCAGTGAACTGATCCTGGTGAACGACGGAAGCCGCGATCTTAGCGCGGACCAGCTCTTTCGCGCCGCCCAGGAAGATTCAACCATCAAGGTGCTCTCGCTGGCCAGGAACTTCGGACACCAGATCGCCGCCACCGCCGGACTGGACCACGCCCGTGGCGACGCCGTTGTGCTGATGGACGCGGATCTCCAGGACCCCCCGGAGTTGATTCTCGACATGTTGGACCGCTACCTGGAGGGTTACGATGTCGTCTACGCGCACCGCGTAAAACGGGTCGGCGAGAGCGTCTTTAAGCGCGCCAGCGCATGGGTATTCTATCGCGTCATGCGAAAATTCGTGCACAAAGATTTGCCGACAGATGTCGGCGACTTCCGCCTGGTCTCACGAAACTGCCTCGACGCCCTGAAGAGCATGCGCGAGACGCACCGGTTCTTGCGTGGCATGGTCTCGTGGGTGGGTTTTGCCCAAACATCGGTGGATTTCGTCCGTCCGCCCAGAATGGCCGGCGAAACGAAGTATCCGTTTTGGAAGATGATGCGCTTCGCCTGGAACGCCGCTGTATCTTTTTCGCCCGCGCCGTTGAGGATTAGTTTCGGATTCGGCGTCCTGCTTGCAGTCACCGGAATTCTCTACGGAATATACGCGGTGGTTCGCGCCGCGTTTGGCCTTTACGCCGTTCCGGGCTGGACCTCCAGCGTCGTTCTGATCTGCATAGTCAATGGGGCGACCATGATTTGTATCGGCCTGCTCGGCGAGTACGTGGCGAAAATCTTCGAAGAAGCCAAGGGCCGGCCGCTGTATATTATTGCTTCCAGCGCGAACACCGGCGCCACATCCCACTCCTGCACCGCCAACTGCGAGCACCTCGAACGGACGCAGACTTCTGAAGGCCGCACTGCTATGACGTCGCGAGATTAACTGATAATGTCGGAAAATCAAATAAGAGATGAGGCGCTTTTTCACGACCAGTGGGCGCTGTCGACCGGATTGGACCAAAGAAAGGTCCTCGAATGCTTCGAAGCTCCCACGGCGATGGAGAATAAATTCATTCTCCGGCAAATGGGACCTCTCCAGGGCAAGACGCTGCTGGACCTGGGGGCCGGCCTCGGCGAATCATCCGTTTACTTCGCCCTCAAGGGAGCAACCGTCACTGCGGTGGACGTCTCGCCTGAGATGGTTCGGACCACGGTGGAACTCGGCCGTCACTACAACGTCGAAATCGAGGGGATCGCCAGTCCGGTTGAGCACCTCGACATCGGAACACGGCAATTTGACATCGTCTACGTCGCAAATACGATTCATCACGTGGAAAACCGAGCGGCGCTCTTCGATCAGATCAATCGGGCGCTAAAACCTGGAGGACGGTTCTTTTCGTGGGATCCGATCGCATACAATCCGGTGATTGGAGTCTACCGGCGCATGGCCACGGAAGTCCGAACGGTCGACGAGTCGCCACTAACGACCGCAGATTTGCGTCTGGCGAAACAGCATTTCAAGAATGTACAGCACAGAGAGTTTTGGATCTCGACTCTCGCGCTGTTCATTAAGTACTACATCTTCGATCGGCTGCATCCAAATGCCGACCGCTATTGGAAGCGGATTCTAGGTGAGACCCCGAAAACGCTGGGATGGTGGATGCCCCTGCGCGCGTTGGACCAAATTTTCACGCGGCTTCCGCTTGTCCGATGGTTAGCCTGGAATATGGTGATGTGGGGTGAGAAAAAGACCTAGGGTGAGTATTGGGGCTAGGGCTGAACTACGGCGAGTCCTTATGTTCACTGAAATCGCTGTCGCCGCTGAGTGGAGAAGAACCTGCAATGTCCATCACGCGGCATGCCGCATCACCGGCTCCTACCGTTCAGTTCAAGCCTGCAGCGCCTCCCTCGCCGACATCCCTTGAGCTGGCCTCAGCCAATTCCATTGCCGCAGCGATTTTTTTCATCCCCGCCCCAAGACTCGACGTAAATGCCGATTGCACCTGCGCCACGTATGCCGCGGCATTCTCTCCCTGAAGAACGATGTGCTGCGTGAGCCGCGTTCCCCCATCAGCGATCCCGTCGAACCGCCACTCGAACGACATGGCCGCCCGGTCCAAAACCATCTCAAGTGTGTACGACCTCGCCGGATTGACTTCCCGTAGTTCCCAATGCCGCGTTTCTTGCCCCGGCGCCCGAGTCGTTCCGCGCGACCCGGCCATGAAAGGCCCATCCAACTCGAACTTGGCGGGCGGGTCGTCCCAGTTCGCCACATTGGTCATATAAGCCCACGCGAAAGCCGGACTCGCGTTCGCGTCAACGGAATACGCAATCTCCCATGCAACGCCGTTCACAGTCCACCTGCCTGCCGCACCTAACCCCGCACAACATCCGCCCGGCAAATCACCGACGTCCCTCGTACACCCGCAGGAAGAAAAGAATAATCAGCCTGAATCACCCTCGACATAAGCGCATGGAACCACCGCGGCCCCGAAGCCTCAATCCGCGTAGGCCGTTTCCCCTGAGTCAACAAAACCATCCGCGCCGGCAGATAAAGCAACCGGTACATATATCGCAGATCCTTCACAGCCAGCCGCGAACGCTCCACCGTCTCCCGCAGACTGGCCAGCGTATAACGCCGGTAGTGGCCATAATGTTCATCGTAGTTAGACCACAACTCAGGCCGCGCAGGCACCGTGATGATAAACGTCTTCAGACCAGGAAACTGATCCGCCAACGTGCACAAAAAGATCTCCGGCTCGGCCAGATGCTCAATGACGTCGCCCAGCACAATCACATCGATCGATCGGCGAAGCTGAATCGGCAAATCCTCCGCCCGCGTAGCGGAGAATATTCGAGAACCCAGCGCTTCCGGGACGGTAACCTCGGCCAATTCCACCCCATAACAATCGGCGCCGTGCTCCACCAGGTAATTCACCAGGATGCCCCGCCCGCATCCCACATCCAGCACCTTCGATCCCTTCGCCGCCTGGATCTGGCGCATGATGATGCGATTCCGGCCAATATGCCAGTACGTATCCTCAACGCCCGGCGGGTATGCTTCCGCGTACTGATCACCGCTAAATTCGGTCTTACTGGCCACGTCACAAGCATTTTAGCAGGGAGGAACTGATAAACTAGGAGTTTCCAATCATCACAGGGAGCCGATTCCAGAAATTATGCAAGCAACCCAAATCCGCCCGGGCATGGTGATCAAGTACAACAACGACCTGTACTCGATCTTCAGCATGGTGCATCGCACGCCCGGCAATCTCCGCGCCTTCGTCCAGGTGAAAATGCGCAACCTGCGCAACGGGTCCATGATGGACAACCGGTTCTCGTCCACCGAGAATGTCGAACGCGCGATGCTCGAGGAAATCGAGTTCGAATACCTCTACGATGACGGCGAGTTTTATCACTTCATGAACACCGAGAACTACGAGCAGATGCACCTCACCAAAGCCATTCTCGGGGATGCAACGGACTTCCTGACGCCGAACCTGAAGGTAAAGGTGGAGTACTACGAAGGAAAGCCGATGAGCGTGGAATTGCCGCCCACCGTCGACCTCACTGTGCTCGAAACCGAACCGGGTCTGAAAGGCGCAACTGTCTCGAATGTGACGAAAGCGGCCAAGATGGAGACCGGCCTCATGGTGCAAGTACCGGCCTTCATCAACGAAGGCGAAAAGATTCGGGTCAGCACCTCAGAGGGCGCTTACCAGGAACGGGTGAAGTAACTCACGCCTGGTACACAGTCGTAGTCGCCGCTTCCAGGCGATGCGGCTCTTGCGGCATCACAATCCAAGCCACGATGTACGCGATCAGCCCGGGCAGCGGCGGCGTGAATGTCAGGATTAACCAAATCAGCCGGACTACCGTCACATCCACACCCAAGTAGTGCGCAAAACCTCCGCACACTCCGGCGATCTTCTTGTCGTAGATCGATCGCATCAGACGCCTCGGCTCCGCATACTCCGGCCGCGGTGCGTTTGCCGTCGCCGTTCCACATTGCGAACAGTAAGCGCATTTATCATCCATCGAAACACCGCATTTTGTGCAGAACATCTGGTCTCCTCTCTATGATGACGAACGAAACTGGCGGGAATAAGTTCCGTTCCATCTGGGATGATTGATTTTAGAGACATTTATCATGCTAATCAAGATTCCCAAGGGATGGGAGATTCCCGAACGCGAAGCCACTCCTGAGGGTATCTATCTGAATCGACGGCGGATATTACTGGGAGTTGGTTTCCTCGGCGTCCAAAGCCTTCTTCGAGCCGCCACGGAAAGCACGGTCCCCTACCCTGTGCACAGAAATCCCGAGTTCGTTCTGGACCGCCCCATCACAGCGGAACAAGCTGCTACCGGCTATAACAATTTTTACGAGTTTCACGGCACCGACAAGGAAGCCGTGAAAAACCTGGTCGGCAAATTTGTAACGCGCCCTTGGACGGTAGAAGTCACCGGCCTCGTCAAAAAGCCACAAACACTGGATGTCGACAACCTCGAGCGCTCTATGCCCCTCGAAGAGCGCCTCTACAGGCATCGCTGCGTGGAGGCCTGGGCAATGGCCGTGCCGTGGACAGGCTTCCCGTTCTCGGAAATTGTGAAGCTCGCGGAGCCGAAGCCGGAGGCAAAGTTCGTACGATTCATCAGCGCCAAGAAAGTCAAGGAAATGCCTGGTGTCCCGTCGCAGCCCTGGTATCCTTGGCCGTACTTCGAAGGATTGCGAATGGACGAAGCCATGAATCCTCTTGCGTTCGTCGTCACGGGACTTTACGGAAAGCGGCTACCGAAGCAGAACGGCGCGCCCATCCGCATGGTGCTCCCATGGAAGTACGGCTACAAGAGCGCGAAGTCCATCGTGAAAATCGAGTTCGTGAAAAGCCAGCCGCAGACGTTCTGGCATCAGGTCGCCGCCGATGAATACGGCTTCTACTCCAACGTGAATCCGAACAAGCCGCACCCCCGCTGGTCCCAGGCCGTCGAGCGATTGATTCCGAACATGGAGCGCCGCCAGACCATGATGTACAACGGCTACGAAAAATGGGTTGCCGGAATGTACAACGGCAAAGAATCTTAGAACCTCCGAGCGGCCCGGCAGTCTCTAACAGATATGCCATCACGAACAGCAGAAGCAGAATGGAAAGGAAAACTCCTCGACGGAAAGGGCCACATCAAAGTAGGTAGCGGCTCCTTTGAGGGCCCATACGATTTTCGTGGCCGCACGGCCGACGGCGCAGGCACGAATCCCGAAGAACTGCTCGGCGCCGCGCACGCCGGTTGTTTCTCCATGGCCGTGGCCGCGGAGCTAACGCAGGCGGGCTTCACGCCGGAGCGCATTCACACAACAGCGAAAGTACATCTGGAAAAACAGCCCGAGGGTTTCGGCATCCCGCTGATTGAACTGGAAACCGAAGCGTCCGTACCCGGCCTCACGGTAGAACAATTCGAAAAGTACGCGCAGACGGCCAAGAAGGGATGCCCCGTTTCCAAGGCACTGGCGGGTGTTGAGATACGCCTCAACGCGAAGCTGGTATAACTGGTTCAATGCCGGTAAACAGAAGAACCTTCAAATCAGTGAAAGGAAATTCGAAGACGGAACAAGCGCGGAACGGAGTCGCGGAGTGGGCCGTCACGATCCTCGTGCTTCTTTTTGGGACAACAACGTTGGCACAGGCGTTTGTAATCCCGACCGGCTCCATGCAAGACACCCTTCTTATCGGCGACCATCTTTTGGTGGACAAGTTGGCCTATGCCCCAGCCGGTTCGCTCAGCAAGCATTTGCTGCCCTATCAAGAGCCACGGCACGGTGACATTATCGTCTTCCGGTATCCGCCGGAGCTCAGTCAGACTTTGGTCAAGCGATTGATTGGAACGCCCGGTGACCGCTTGAAAATCAAACTTGGTGTGGTTTATCGAAATGGAATCCGCCTCAACGAACCGTACGTATATCACAAGTATGCGTACGACCCAATGTTCGACAATTTTCCAAACCCATGTTGCCGCCCCGTCAAGGAAGAGCTTGCGCAACACGCGCAACGGGAAATGCTCGATAAGAATGTCGTCTCCGGCGAGGTGATCGTTCCAACCAACTCGTATTTTGCGATGGGAGACAATCGCGACAACTCATCGGACAGCCGTTTTTGGGGATTTGTTCCACGAGAGAATATCATCGGCAAGCCCCTCCTCATCTATTGGTCATACAGGGCTCCCACGGGGGAACTGCTTGGAGAATCAGCGGGCTCTCTGGCCACGCATTTTCTCGATGTGAGCCAGCATTTTTTCACTCGAACACGATGGGAACGAACGTTCATGATAATCCGCGGCGTTCATGATTCTGCATTGCCGGCCGAGCCGCTGCCCATCAATACCGGCTCCCCTAATCGGTAACCGGCCGTTTTTTGACTAACTGGCGCGTTTTTTCCGTGGGGACAGATTCCGCGACTGGCAATCTACACGTCGGGCCTTATACAGTCACGTTGGCGTGACGCGAACTTCACTGGAGTAGACAGAGCATGTAGTCCGGGAACTTCCAAGAGAAGGCGAGGAGGGACAGCCTCGGAATGCCTGCGCAGAAACAACCCTCATGGGGAGACCAGGATGTAGGATCGCGCGTGAATTAACTGACGTTCAAACACATGGCTATTTACGGACCTCCCAAATGCCGTGTACTGGAGTATCAACTAGGCCTTTGTCCTTGAGGGCACGACGAGCATATCGAACCATGTTCTCCCACTTTGATCGGGCGACACCATTCTCGATGATCGATGCTCCGCGCGCCTCCTCGGAAAGAGCAAAGTAATCAGCGACGGCTTCGTACACCGTGCGACCTTGCTTGTCTCTGTCGGTTGGACGTGCACGTCCCCCGCGCCGACGTAACTCGTCTAGAAGAGGTTTTTCAATCTCGCCATATTTGGGGAACATGAACTGCATGTTTGCTAATTTTACCTTGTTACGAAATGGGTTTCTCCGTTGATATAGGTGGGACTGTTTGTGGCGACTCATCGACGTGGACTCTGGCGCACCCGTAGGTCACGCTTTGTTCGACGGCGCTTCCCACATCAGCGTCCGCGCCACCGAAAAACCGCGTTTCCGTGCAGGCTGCCCTTCGCGGGTATCTACTTGACCGTTTAGCGAATTAGATAGGAGATTATTTGGGCCGCCGACCCAGTCGCCGCGGGCGCTCAACCGCTGAGCCGTGATCGGCGCGGCGGACCGCTGGCACGCTCGCGGCGGCAGCCGCCTCTGACCATCGTCGTGGGCCGACCTCAGCCTCCGTGCGGGCGGCGCAAATCTGGCGTCTTGGTGTCGTTGAAGTGTGCGGGACTTACCAAATCCGCGCTTGCACTAATTCCTGTTGATTCGCGTTAACTCGTGCCCAACCCGGGCCGCCGTCACACGAGTCATACACCGGTGATCAATCGGACACTCCCGCAGCAAGCAAGGACTGCATTCCACCGGCTCCCGAACCACAAAAGCCAGGGGCCCCGTAGGACCAGTAGCCTCATCGTCAGTAGCGCCAAACACCGCCACCGTAGGCACACCAAGAGCAGATGCAATATGCATCCCGCCCGAGTCGTTCGTCAAATACGCCCGGCAAGCCGCGGCCATCTCAATAAACGCGCCCAGCGTCGTCTCGCCCGCAAAATTATGCACCGCTCGCCCAGATTGCCGAGCCATCGCCGCGACTTCTTCACACAACGCACGTTCATCGCCCGACCCAAATAGCGCGACAGTCCCATCCAAAGCACACGCAGCCTCGGCGAATCGTTCCGGAAGCCATCGCTTAGCCGTCCCGTACGCCGCGCCGGGACTCACGCCGATCACCGGCCCCTCAATTCCCATCTCAAGAAACCGAAGCCTGCCCGCGTCCGCCGCGGCGCAAGCGCCATTCAAACGAATCGACTCGCAAACCGGAATCTCGCCCACAATCCCGGCCCGCCGAAGCAGCTCCAAATAGTAAAAACGTTCATGCCGGGGAATTTCACCGCGCTGAGGCACCGCAATCGCATCCGTCAAGAGAAATCCACGGCCATCGCGATCATACCCAATCCGCCGCGGAATCCCCGCCAAAAACGCCACCGCCGCCGCCTCAAAAGCATTCTGCAGCAAAATCGCCATATCGAATTTCCGCGACCGCAGCTCGCGCAGCAGCCGCCAACTCCGCTCATACGAAATCACCTCATCCGCAAAGCTCTCGCGAGCGTATAAATCGGCCACCCAGGGCTTCGCGAGCATACTAATCCGCGCCTGCGGAAAGGCGCCGCGGATCGCCTGTAGCGCAGGCAGCGACATCACCGCGTCGCCGACCCAATTCGTCGCCCGCACCAGAATTTTCGCGCTCTGCATTCGCCCCTTCCTAAAATAAGAGGTGAAACATGGGGCAACTCCTGACACGCGATGAATTAATCGCGCGGCGCTCTGAGTGGAAGCGTGAACACAAAACCGTAGTGTTCACCAACGGCTGCTACGACCTGCTCCATCCCGGCCACATCCGGCTGCTGGAGCAAGCCCGCTCGCTCGGCGACGCGCTGATTCTCGCCCTCAACACCGACGCCAGCGTCCAACGCATGAAAGGTCCGTCGCGTCCGCTGATGCCGCAACAGCAGCGCGCGGAACTCGCCGCTGCCCTTGAAGCAGTGGACGCCGTGGCGTTCTTCGATGAAGACACCCCGCGTGAACTGATCGCGGTCGTGCTCCCGGACGTTCTTGTAAAGGGCGCCGACTGGAATCACTTCGTGGCGGGCCGCGAAGAAGTGGAAGCGGCCGGCGGCAAGGTGGTCAATCTCCCGCTCGAGCCCGGCTTCTCCACCACTAAAATGGTCGAAGATCTTCTTCGACGCCAACCGTGACGCATCCCGCAATACGCGACCTGTTCGAAAGCCTCGCCCGGCACCCGTCGTTTCTGGAACTCGTCCGCCGTATTCAGCGCGAGGAGTCCGCGCCGCTCTCCCTCTCCGGGCTCACAACCACCGCCAAAGCTATCTACCTCGTCCTGCTCGCGCACCAAATCGAACGCCCCTTGTTGATCGTCGTCGATGGTAACAAGCAGGCCGAAGCGCTCTCGGCGCTGATCAATTCGTTCTTCGATCTCCTGGCCTCCAGCCGCGACACTGAACACCCGCAATTGATCCCGGCTCTCGACGTGCTCCCATTCCAGAATCTTTCACCACACAACGAAATCGCCGAGCAGCGTGCCATCGGGCTCTGGCGTTTGTCCACCCGGCGAGTGCCCATCACTGTCACACCCGTAGCGTCCGCATTGCTGCGCACCGAGACACGTGAATTCTACAAGCAACTGGCGCTTACGCTGCGCGTCGGTGAAGAAATCCCGCTCGAGGATCTCATCAAGCACCTCGATAGCATCGGCTACGAAAAGCGCGAGCCCGTCGAAATGGTCGGCGAATATTCTGTGCGGGGCGGCATCATCGACGTCTTCCCTGCCGAAGCCGAGCGCCCGGTCCGCATCGAATTCTTCGGCGACGAAATCGAATCCATGCGCCGCTTCGATGTCGAATCGCAGCGCTCTGTCCTGCAGATCACCGACGCGACGCTGCTGCCGTTAATCGAATATCCAAGGTCGCCCGCTCTCTTCGATCGCCTGCCGAACGGCGGCGCGCCCGGCTGGGAATTCTGGGTGCCTACCGTCCATCCACGAAATACTTCGATCTTCGCGTTAGCAAAAGGCGCGCTAGTCGTCTGGGACGAACCCGAGCAATGCGCCGGCGCGGCGGAGCGCCTCTGGAAACGCCTCGATAACCCCGATAAACCACACGAACACCCCGCCGAAGCGAGCTTCTTCCGCTGGGACGATATCCGCAACAACGCCGGAGTCGAACTCCGCGAATTAGGATTGGCCCCCGGCCTCGAAATCTCCACGCATCCCTCCCTCGCCTTCCACGGCAACATGCGAATGGCCGTGAGCGAAGGCCGATCGATTGTCGAGCGCGGCGGACGCGTCGTGTTCTTCGCGCCATCCGCCGGCGAACTTGAGCGTCTGGCCGACATCCTCCAGGAATACAGCGTTCCGTTTCAACTCGGCATCGATACCAGCGAAGGCACGCCAGAATATCTGGCCGAACGAATGTACATGGCCGGAGCCGTTGCTGGAACATTTCTGGTGCGCGGCCGGGTTTTCCGCGGAGCCATGCTGGTGGACGCAAATCTCGCCATCTTCGGCAGCGAGGATCTGTTCGATACGTCGGACCTCATCGCGCAACAAGGTCCGGCGAAATCGCAGCTCGCCGCATTCGCCGCCGACATCGCCGATCTCAAACCAGGCGACTACGTCGTTCACGTGACCCACGGCGTCGGCAGGTTTCTCGGGCTGAGGACCATCGCCCAAGGCGACCAGAGCGGCGAGTTCATGGTCCTCGAGTATGCCGCGGAAGCCAAACTCTACGTCCCGCTCACGCGCCTCGATCTGGTCCAGAAATTTCGCGGCGCAGGCGAAGGAACGCCTCCCCTCGATCGGCTGGGTGGGGCCACCTGGAACAAAACGAAAACGCGCGTCAGAGCCAAGATGCGCGACATGGCCGACGAGCTTCTCAAGCTCTATGCGCAACGCAAAATTACCCAGGGCTTCGCTTTTTCGATGGATAGCAACTGGCAGCGGGAGTTCGAAGACGCCTTCGAATACACGCCCACACGCGACCAAATCACCGCCGTCCAGCAGATCAAGAAGGACATGGAGAGCCCAAATCCCATGGACCGCCTGCTCTGCGGCGACGTCGGCTTCGGCAAAACCGAAGTAGCCATGCGAGCAGCCTTCAAAGCGCTCGGCGATGGCAAACAAGTCGCCGTGCTCGCGCCCACCACCGTCCTCTGCCTGCAGCATTTCGAATCATTCAAGCGCCGCTTCGCTCCCTTCCCCGTGCGAGTCGAAATGCTCAGCCGCTTCCGCTCGAACAAAGAAATAAAAACGGTGCTGGAGGGTCTCGCGGTAGGCAAAGTGGACATCGTACTCGGCACCCATCGGCTGTTTTCCAAAGACGTAATCTTCCCCGATCTCGGCCTCCTTGTCGTCGATGAAGAGCAGCGTTTCGGCGTCCGTCACAAAGAGCGCCTCAAACAACTCAAGCAGAATGTGGACGTCCTCACCATGAGTGCCACGCCGATTCCCCGTACGCTCCACATGTCGTTACTCGGCCTGCGCGACATGTCCATCATTGAAACACCGCCCAAGGACCGTCTCGCCATTCACACTGTGGTCGCGCGCTTCGACAAGGACCTCGTCAAAAACGCGATCGAACAGGAACTCAGCCGGGGCGGACAGGTTTATTTCGTACACAATCGCGTCGATAGCATCTGGTCGCGAGCCGCCCTGATTAAGGAACTGATTCCCAACGTCAGAGTTGGAGTCGGCCACGGGCAAATGGGCGAAAGCGAGCTGGAAAAAGTGTTGCTCGGATTCATGCACCACGAATTCGACGTGTTCGTTTGCACCACAATCGTCGAAAACGGACTCGACATCCCACTCGCCAACACCATGATCATCGAGAACTCCGAGCGCTACGGCCTGTCGGAACTTTACCAGCTCAGAGGCCGCGTAGGCCGCTCGAATCGTCGCGCCTACGCTTATCTGCTCATACCGGAAGACACCGAGCTAAGCGACATCGCCCGCAAGCGCCTGGCCGCACTGAAAGAATTCAGCGATCTAGGCGCGGGCTTCAAAATCGCAGCACTCGATTTGGAACTGCGAGGCGCTGGAAATCTTCTAGGAGGCGAACAGCACGGCCAGATCGCCGCCGTCGGCTTCGATATGTATGTGGGAATGCTCGAACAGGCCGTTCGTGAACTGAGCGGCGAAGAGATCGCGCCGGAAGTACACTCCACGCTCAATCTCGGACTCGACATCCGTATTCCGCAGGACTTCATCGGCGACGAGCACCAACGCCTCCGCATATACAAACGAATTTCCGAAGCGCAGACTCACGACGATGCCGAGCGCATCAAAGCCGAACTCGCCGACCGCTACGGTCCCCCGCCCGAGGCAGTGCTCAACCTGCTTCAGTTTTCCGTGTTGAAAAGCACCGTGCAGCGGCTGGGAGTGGAAGCCGTGGACCGCCGCAACGGCATCATCAACATCAAATTCCACGAGCACTCGAAGATCGATCCGGCGAAACTCCTGGAGATCGTGAAAGGAACAGAAGGGGCGCAATTCACGCCGGCCGGAGTGCTACGCCTGCCGCTCGAAGGCCTCGATACGGCCCCCGCGATTCTCGGCCACCTCGACAGGCTGTTCGGCGCCTAGCCCGCAAAGGGCCGGTCGCGGCCCTCCAATATTCGCAAGAAAAAGCCAATGCGAGTCCGCGGCCCAGGCTCCATCTTGCGGGCGTTACTTAGGAGACACGCGGCCGGAAAACCACGGTGATTTTCTTTCCCGAAGCCGACCCGATCAATCCTGTCCGCAGCGAAGCGACGATCACCTGCTCCACGCCCTGCGCCTTCAAAACACGTTGGATCTCGGCCGCATAAAACCTCTGACCCAGATCCGTCGCTGGAGCTTTGTTCATATAAAACAGCCCCGTCTGCTGCAACGATTCCCAAACATCCCGCGACGGCACGCCAGGGATTTCAATCACCGCAGCCAGCAGGTTGATGGGAGGCCGCAAGCGGATCTGGAGACTGTATCCGCCATTGTCCGGCTCAGCTTGATAATCATACTCGACCTGCTCGAAGAGACCGGTCTGTTTCAACTTTTCACACGCCGATCTGAGCGAGGCAGGCGTGACGCCGGCTCCGATTTCCAAACCCGCAACGCGCAGCAGAGCAGCGCGATTCAGTTCTGTACCAGTGATCTCGATCTTATTCAGAGTGGCGTTTTCCGCACCCAGGCAAGCGAAAAAGCCACAAACGAAAACCAACGCTCGCATCACGGAAGGAACTGCCTCAAATAGCGCGCGCTCTGCCGCAGAGCATCCTTCCTGTTCTCCAACGACCCCTCATACGCCCGGTCTTCCACTTCAATGCAGATGGCCCCGCCATACCCCGTCTCGTTCAAAGTGGAAATGAATTTTCCCCACTCGACATCGCCCAAACCCGGCAACTTCGGAGTGTGATATTGCAACGGAAACGCCAGCGCCCCAACATCGTCGAGCCGGTCCTGATCGATCCGGACATCCTTAGCGTGGACATGAAAAATGCGGGCTGCAAACTCGCGAAGCGGCTTCAAATAATCCATACGCTGCCATAACAGATGTGACGGATCGAAATTCAGACCGAAATTCTCACCCGGAATATCGTTAAACATGCGCCGCCAGATCGCCGGTGACGAAGCCAAATTTTTCCCACCCGGCCACTCATCGCGAGTAAACGACATAGGGCAATTTTCGATGCCGATTTTAATCCCCTGGTCCGCGGCAAACGCGATCAAAGGTTTCCAGACCTCGAGGAATCGTGGCCAGTTCTCGTCAACGGATTTCGTCCAATCGCGGCCCACAAACGTGTTCACCACACCCACCCCAAGCAACTTCGCCGCAAGAATCACGTTCTTCAAATGATCGATATAAATCTGCCGCTCTGCTACATCGGGAGTGAGAAGATTCGGATAGTAACCAAGCCCGCTGATTTCAACATTCAAGCCGTTGAAAAGCTCGTTCACACGCGCCGCATCGCGGGAAGCAAACCTCGTCACATCGACGTGCGTCACGCCCGCATACCGCCGCTCGGCCTTGCCTCTCGGCCAGCACATCAATTCAATGCAAGCGAACCTCGACGTGTGAGCAAAATGCGCTACTTCGTCCAGCGTCAGGTCCGGCAAAATCGCGCTCACAAAACCCAATTTCATCATCGTGCTACCCGCCCATGATAGACATCGTGAATCCGTACCAACCCCACACACCGGACATCGACCACAGGCAGCACCGAAATCTGCGAGGATCTATCCTCCATCATCCGCAGCGCCTCGTGCAGTTTCGCACCCGGCGAAATCGTCACCGGATTCCGCGTCATGATGTCCGCCGCCCGCAAGCCACGAATGTCATCGTGAGCCCGCAGCGCGCGGCGCAAATCGCCCTCCGTGATCAAACCTTCGAGGCGGCCCTCGGCATCCACCACACACGCGGCTCCCAGCGAATGCTCCGTCATCGCGACGATCGCATCGCGCACCGAATCGCCCGGCCGCACCCAGGCTACTTCGTCACCCTGATGCATCACATCCCGCACCGCCAGCCGCAGATTCCGCCCAAGCATCCCGTGCGGATGATTTCGCGCAAACTCACCCAGAGTAAATTCGCGCGTGCGCATCACTGCAATTGCCAGCGCGTCCCCAATCGCCAACGCGACGGTCGTGCTCGCCGTCGGAGTCACGTCATGCAGATCAGCCTCCTCCTGCACGGAAGCATCGAGCACCACATCCATCTCGCGCGCCAGAGGAGCCGCCGGATTCCCAAGCAGACCGATCAGTGGCGACTTCAATTCGCGCAACACAGGAAGCAGCGAGAACAATTCCTGCGTAGTGCCGCTTTTGGAAATCATCAACGTCGGATCACCCGGCACATAGACACCCAGATCTCCATGAGCCGCTTCCGTCGCATGTATAAACACCGCCGGCGTGCCCGTGCTGCAAAGCGTCGCCGCAATTTTCTCGCCAATCCGTCCAGACTTCCCGATCCCGGAAACAACGACCTTGCCCTGGCACAACGAAACAATTTCCACCGCCCGGACAAAAGCGTCGTCCAGACGCTTGGCGGCACGCAGAATCGCCTGCGCCTCAACGGCCAGCGCATCACGTCCAGTCTGAAGCACGTCTTCGAAGATCAACTTTCTACAGTGTAGGCCAAGCCCACACAAGACACGTCACTGATCTTCCTTGCAGCGCTCAATCACGGTCCCGTATCATGGAAGCAACCCAACCATGGTCCCAGAAACAATCCCTGAAGGTCTAACCTTCGACGACGTTCTTCTCCAACCAGCCCGTAGCAGCGTCCTGCCCAACCAGGCCGACACTCGCACAAAAGTAACCCGCAAAATCGCCCTGAACATCCCGGTCCTCAGCGCCGCGATGGACACGGTCACCGAATCCCATCTCGCCATCGCCCTCGCGCAACAAGGCGGCCTCGGAATCATTCATCGCAATATGCCGATCGAGCGGCAAGCCGAAGAAGTCGACCGCGTGAAACGCAGTGAAAGCGGGATGATCGTCGATCCCGTCACCATCGATCCGGAAAAGAAAATTTCCGACGCCCTGGAAGTGATGAAACGCTTCCGCATCTCCGGCGTCCCAGTCACCAAACACGGAAAACTGGTCGGCATTCTCACCAATCGCGATCTGCGCTTCGAAACGCGCTACGACCTCCCGATACACGACGTGATGACGAAAGAAAATCTCATCACCGTTCCGGTCGGCACCACCCTCGAAGATGCGGAAATCATCCTCCACAAGCATCGCGTCGAAAAACTCCTCGTAGTTGACGACAACTATTACCTCAAAGGCCTCATCACCGTAAAAGACATTCAGAAAAAGTTGAAATATCCGAGCGCCGCCAAGGACGAACAAGGACGCCTTCGCTGCGGCGCAGCCCTCGGCGCAACCGGCGACTACATGGAGCGCGCCCGCGAACTCGTCAAGCGAAAAGTCGACCTGCTCGTAATCGACACCGCCCACGGCCACAGTGAACGCGTGATGGACGCCGTCCGCCACGTGAAGAACACCATGCCGGAAGTACAATTAATCGCTGGAAACGTCGGTTCCTACGAGGCCGCCAGGGACCTCATCGATCTCGGCGTCGACGGAATCAAAATCGGCATCGGCCCCGGTTCCATCTGCACCACCCGCGTCGTCAGCGGAGCCGGCGTCCCACAAATCACAGCTATTGCCGAGTGCGCCAAAGCATCGAAAGGTACGGGCGTGCCGCTCATCGCAGACGGAGGCATCAAATACTCCGGCGATGTCACCAAAGCGATCGCAGCCGGAGCCGACTGCGTCATGATCGGAAGCCTCTTCGCCGGAACCGAAGAGAGCCCCGGCGAAACCATCCTCTACCAGGGCCGCACGTTTAAGAGTTACCGCGGAATGGGCTCGCTGGGCGCAATGGCGCAGGGCAGCTCCGACCGTTATGCGCAGGACCCCAACGGCAAGCTCGTGCCGGAAGGAATCGAAGCCCGGGTTCCCTACAAAGGAATTTTGGCCGACCTGGTATTTCAGCTCGTCGGCGGTCTACGTTCGGGAATGGGTTACTGCGGATGCGCGACCATCCCGGAATTGCAGGAAAAAGCCCGTTTCCTCCGGATCACGTCTGCTGGCCTGCGGGAAAGCCACGTACACGACGTCATTATTACCAAGGAAGCGCCCAACTACCGGCTCGAATAAAGCTCCGCCCCGTTGACAGCCAGATTTTGACGCGGCACAAACGTTATATCATAAAAGTAAGAAGGAATTTGCCGGATCGGAAAATACGGGTTCAAGACGACAGGAGGGGCGTTTGGTTGACATCGGCACCATCGTCCGCTATAGTTCTGAAGTACTGATGTATCAATGGTTTGGTGGGTCTAGCTTTGCGACTGTTTCCCCGTCTAGGACTTTTTCCGCTTTGCTTGCGAACCGTTGCCAGTTGCGTTGGACCGGAGATTGTTAGGCCATGGTCAGCAATGAAGACGATCAACAACAGGAACAGCAGGTTCCTGTAGCGGAAGCCGACTACGTCCAGTTTCTGGACGAGTTCAGCCATCTTGCCCCGCCTTCGCAAGGCGAGGTATTGAACGGTCATGTCCTGAAAATCACCGACAAGGAAGTGATTGTGGACATCGGCTACAAGTCCGAAGGACTAGTGCCGCTCGATCAGGTACTTCTCGCCGATGGCACAAATCCATACAAACCCGGTGATCCAATCGAAGTCATGGTCGACCGCTCGGGTGAGAAGCCACAGGGTTTCGTATTGCTCTCTCACCGCCGGGCCCACGAGATCCGCGCCTGGGACAACCTCGAACATGCGCAGCGCGAAAATCTCACCATAGCCGGCCGCGTCCAAAGCAAAGTGAAAGGCGGTCTCGCCGTCGACGTTGGAGTACTCGCGTTCATGCCGGGCTCGCAGGTCCATCACCGCCCGATGCACAACCTCGACGCCCTGCTCGGCCAGGACGTGCCCGTCAAAGTCGTGAAGGTGAATCGGCGGCGTGGGAACGTTGTTGTCAGCCGCCGTCTCGCACTCGAAGAAGAGGACACCGCCCGCAAATCCACGGCGCTGCAAAATATCTATGAAGGCGCCATCGTCACCGGAGTGGTAAAAAATCTCACCGACTACGGGGCGTTCGTCGACCTCGGCGGAATTGACGGACTGCTGCACGTCAGCGACATGTCCTACGGCCGCATCACTCATCCGTCGGAAGCCGTGCAAACCGGCGACGAGATCACCGTCAAAGTTCTGAAGTTCGACAAGGACAAAGAACGGATCTCCCTCGGCCTGAAGCAGGTCGCGCCCGACCCGTGGGATCACGTCCAGCAGACCTACACACCTGGCCTGCGCGTGATAGGCCGCGTGGTCAGCGTCACCGATTACGGCGCGTTCGTCGAACTCGAACCTGGCGTCGAAGGTCTCATCCACATCTCGGAGATGACCTGGAGCCGCCGCATGAAACACCCGTCCAAGGTCGTCAAGCCCGGAGACGAAGTGCAGGCCGTAGTCCTCGAAGTCAAGCCGAAAGACCGTCGCGTTTCGCTCGGAATCAAACAGCTCGAAGCCGACCCCTGGACCACCGTCGCCGACCGCTACAGTATCGGTTCCGTAGTCGAGGGCCGCGTCCGTAAACTGACCGATTTCGGAGCCTTCATAGAAATCGAAGAAGGCATAGACGGACTCGTTCACATCTCCGATCTCTCGTGGACCAAGCGCGTCGCCCACCCCTCTGAAGTGCTCAAAAAGGGACAGGTGGTGCAAGCCGCGGTATTGCATATCGACGCCGCAAATCGCCGGCTGTCGCTCGGCGTGAAACAGTTGCAGCCCGACGCATGGGAGCAGTTCTTCCGCGCTCATCAGGTAGGAGCCGTGGTTCGCGGCAAGGCCTGCCGTGCCTCTAATTTTGGCGTCTTCGTCGAATTATCCGTCGGCGTCGAAGGGCTCTGCCACAACTCGGAGATTCCTGTCGCCCCCGATCACAAAAAAGGTGAGCCACTTTTAAATCTCGGTGAAGAATACGATTTCAAAGTAATTAAGATGAATGAGGCCGAGAAAAAAATCGGCTTGAGTATTCGTGCGGTAGCTGAAGATGAGGAGCGCACACGCCTGGAAGACTATCAGCGCCAGGCCGTGGCTGCTACCATGACCATTGAAGAAGTAATCAACGTAAGGGGCCAACGGGAAGGTTAAAAAATACGTCTGTGAGGAGCAACACGACAATGACCAAAGCCGATTTAATTGAAGAAGTCGCACGCGTAGTAGAAATGACCCGGAAAGATTCCGAGGTTATCGTCGAGGCGATCTTCGACAGCATCGTCAAGTCGCTGCGCGCAGGCGACAAAATCGAGATCCGCGGATATGGCAGCTTCCGAACTCGCCAGCGCCAACCCCGCGTCGGCCGCAATCCCAAAACCGGCGACCGCGTGGAAGTGCCATCCAAGCGCATCCCGTATTTCAAGCCCAGCAAGGAACTCAAGGATCTGGTGAACCAGTCCGTGGCCGCGCCGGCCGCCGAGACAGCGGCCCCGGCTTCCGAACCTCCTTCGATATAGATGGACCACCTGTGGAGCCCGTGGCGCTACCAGTACGTGAGCGCCGCCCACCCCGCCAGTGCAGGCTGTATCTTCTGCGATAAAACGATCGAGGACCTCATAGTTTTTCGGGGCGTCCACAATTTTGTTGTCCTGAATTTATTTCCCTACACCAGCGGACATCTGATGGTAGTTCCCTACAGTCACATCGCAACGCTCGAAGACACGGACCTG
>Ga0207695_10004331_pt1 | contig 19442 bp, 17 predicted proteins | sample KBSC54metaG_FD_184354 | JGI IMG/M metagenome (GOLD analysis project Ga0207695, IMG submission 184354) | Corn rhizosphere microbial communities from Kellogg Biological Station, Michigan, USA - KBS C5-4 metaG (SPAdes) (version 2) | ecosystem: Host-associated > Plants > Roots > Rhizosphere > Soil... | reverse complement strand
CCGCTTAGCTGGCCGTTTAATCAATCCTACTACCTTATACTTAACCTCTCAATTGGGGGAACGTGGGCAGGTAGAGAGGGCGTCGACGATAGCTCTGCGCCATGGATGTACATGATCAAATCAATTACCTACACGCCGCTGGTCTCAGCATAATCATATTGTACATGTTTAACATACTTGTGCAATAAGCAAAAAGGGTTTAAAATGCAACATATCGTTATGTTGGTGGGAACTTCAATATAAGCATCCGTTGGAGAAACCGAATGAAACGTATTACACCTATAATTCTTGCAGTGCTTGTCACCCTTTCAAGCTTTATTAGTCTGACTACGCTCCCAGTATCCGCGATTGCAAACCAAGTTCCAAACCCCTCTGCCGAAACTGTTTCCTCAACAGATTCAACGCTACCTAGCGGCTGGCTGACAGGCAACTGGGGTAGCAACACGGCTGTGTTCACTTATGATACAACTGGTCACACTGGAACTCGTAGTCTAAAAGTACAACTCACCAAATACACAAGCGGTGATGCTAAATGGTACTTTACTCCTCAGGCCGTTACGCCAGGAAGTACATATACCTATAGTGATTATTACAAATCGACGGCCGTAACCAGTTTAGTTGCTCAGTACGATAACGGGGCAGGCGTATATACGTACGCTACCTTGAATTCCAAAGTTGCTAAAAGTAGCACTGCATGGACACAGGTGATTGCTAACTTCACCGTTCCAGCGGGCGTAAAGAACGTCACCATATTCCATCTCATTAAGGCAGTCGGCACACTTAGCATTGATGATGCATCACTTACTCCGACAACTCCCGTAGTCATCCCTTCGACTCCAGTAGTCAGTGTCATAACCCCTACCAGCAATAGTTCGGAAACAGGTACGGTCAGTTTAGTCGCCAGTGCAGCTGATACAAATGGTATTGCGAGTGTCCAGTTCAAGATAGATGGAACCCCACTCGGAAGCGCACTCACTAGCTCTCCCTACCAAACGACTTGGGATACAACGACAACCACAAATGGCGCGCACTCTATTACGGCTGTTGCAACGAACACGCAAGGTACGTCGGCAACCTCTGCCCCTATTAGTGTCATTGTAAGTAACGCAGTCGTCACTCCACCGGTCACTCCGCCAGTAACAACAACTAACCTTTTGACGAACCCTTCAGTCGAAACGCCAGATCCTACGACTAGCAGCCAGCCACTATCATGGTTAAAAGGTGGCTGGGGAACAAATACATCGACACTTAGCTACCTCAGTACTGGTGGCGAGGATGGTACTCACAGCCTCAAAGTCCAAACAACTTCCTTCACTAGTGGTGACGTTAAGTGGTATTTTGCACCCGTAGCGGTTACTGCAGGTACGCAGTACACCTATTCCGACTACTACCAAAGTAATATCTCTAGTGAGGTCGTCGCACAATTTGATAATGGCAGCGGTACCTATAGCTATCTTGATTTAGGTGCAGCCAATTCTGCGACAACCTGGACCCAGTACTCAAAATCGTTTACCGTACCGGCTGGTATCAAGAATGTTACTATCTTTCACCTGATTGCTGGTGTTGGTAGCCTACAAACCGATAATTTCTCTTTAACAGTTAGCACTGTCGTCACGCCTCCTGCTACACCACCCGTGACTGCAACAAACCCAATTCTTAATCCCTCGCTAGAAACAGCAAATGCCGGTCAACCTGTTGGATGGCTGAAGGATGGTTGGGGTACTAACACCGCTACCTATAGCTACATCACAATAGACGGTCACAACAGTAGTAGTAGCGCGCAATTGACAGTCACTAACTACAAAGATGGTGATGCAAAATGGTACTTTACTCCTATTACAGGTATTACCCCTTCAACTACTTATCAGTTCTCTGCTTGGTACAAAACCAATACGCAACCACATGCTGTTATTATGTACACTGATGCCTCTGGCACTGCTCAATACAAGGGACTTCCAGAGCCACTATCAATCAATACAGCAACGAGCTGGCAACACTATACCGCAACCTTCTCCTTGCCTGCTGGGGCGACCTCAATGACTGTATTCATGCTGCTTTCGAGCAATGGAACACTCGATATTGATGACTACTCGATTACTCCGTATGTTCCTGTGGGCTTTAGCGAGCCGCTTGTGAGCCTTACGTTTGATGATGGCTGGGAATCTTCGTACATGAACGGTCTCCCCTTACTAAAGCAATATGGTTTTGTCTCAACACAGTACATTATTAGCGGCTACCTCGGTGCCCCAGAATATATGACAATTCCCGAAATCGCCGCCTTTCAGGCTCAAGGCAGTGAAATTGGCAGCCATACTGTTGACCATCCAGACCTAACTACCTTATCGCAAGCAAACTTGACCTATCAGCTTACACAATCTCTACAAACACTTCAGGCAACCTTTGGACCAGATGTTGCAAAGGATTTTGCTAGCCCGTATGGTGCTTACAATAAAAACGTCCTGACTAATATCGCACTCTATTACCAATCACACCGTTCGACTGACGATGGATATAACAGCAAGGATACCTTTAATCCATACAACATTCTCGTTCAAAATATTGATATAACAACGACCCCAGCGCAAGTTGCTGCTTGGGTTGCCCACGCACAGGCAACTAACACATGGTTAGTGTTGGTCTATCACCAAGTGGATAATAGTGGTGATGAATACTCGGTGACACCTGCTAATCTCAATGCAGAATTAGCTGCTCTGAAGGCCTCAAACGTCAGTGTTAAGACTGTACAACAAGCCCTCGCGGAAGTTGAAAGCCAACTTTAAAGCATCGTAAGACGCTTATGATAAAAAATAGTATACTATATCCTTTACTTTTTCACACTAAAGTAGTATGATTATGTGGATTGAAGACTTAGCGCGCTTAACTATTCTACAATGAAGTAAGTAGTCGAAGTCGGGCAGAGCTGACAATTGGAGATATCAAGGGACAGACGGGTAGGCACGAACAACGTTCGTGTTTTTATGTGTTTGTCAAAGAAATAAGGAGAATTCTATGGGATATGGCAAAGGTGCCGTTCCGGGTATTGCAGGCGTTGCGATCCTTCCATTTACTGGAGGTAGTAATCTTTTGCTTATCTTGGCAGCAGGTCTTATCGTACTAGGTACGAGCGTATTCGTAGTTTCTGTCATATTGGCTCGCAAAAACCGCCAATCTAGCACAAACTAAGTCATAACTCCGCAACAAAACTACGGCAACTCTATTTGTGGTTGCCGTTTTGTTGTTATATTACAGGCCAAATGTTCTCCCCTACACTTACCCTTTACAGTAAGACGTAGCTATTTGACAACTTCAAGCATTGCGGCGTTTGAGATTTTGTAACGACGACCAGCCGTAGACCAACCTACCGTCTTTTCCTGGAAGCGTTTTAAGAAAAATATCTCAATGAAAGCAATGACATGGGCACCTATTTCAATGAGTCTCAAAAAGTAAAAATAGGGTATAACACCAATAATTGACCATCGTTTGGCAACGCCTGCCACAATTAATGTAATAAATCCATTAAGCGTAAAATCAACCAATATCATACTGAGAATAACGAGCCAGTTGCCATGAGTCACTATCAAGATATATGGCACAAGAACAAAAACTTGTAGTAAAAAGAATAGGGTCTGTAGCATTTGAAAACCGATACTGATATCGATACGTTGTCCACCTAATCCTATTTTGTATTTTTTGACACCCTGAAAATATCCTCGCATCCAACGCATATTTTGCTTACAAAAATCTCGTACCGTCTGGGGATCTTGAGTGTAATTAACAGCCCTCGGAATATAGATAATATCGCCTAGTTTTTTACGATGAACCTGTAAAGTGATATCAAAATCCTCAGTCAGGCTAGGGCCATCAAATTGAAGCTCTGAGATAATATCGGTGCGTAGACACGTAACCGGACCAGGAAATACAGTTATCATCTTGAGTGATGCTTGGATGCGACGATCGATATTCTGGCCATATGTATACGATAAAGCTCGGTAGCTACCAATCCAGTTTCCTTTTAGGCTTTGTACAAAACCAATCGCAACTGCGTATTTTTTAGGGTCAAGCTTTGATTTATATACTTTAAAGTAATTTGCTGAAAAAATACTGTCAGCATCTGCAATATGGATCCACTCGTATCGTTTTTCAATCTCGAATTTCTTGATCGCTTTTCGAACCGCTAGAGCTTTACCGCTACGTTTCACATTAAGCACATTTGCTTTACCTAGCATTGCTGTCGCAATGGCACGCGTATTATCCATTGAATTGTCATTCACTACAAAGATATCTCTTTTGGCCTGCCCCGCCTTGATAGCCGACTGAATAGTTGCTTTGATGATTAATTCTTCGTTATGTGCAGGCAAAAGTAGCGCCATTTTGCGCTTGCGCCCGTGTCTAATTGACGATGAAGAATGAGTAATAATAGCGTCCTTTTTAGGAGCACTAATACCTAGCGCTTTACTCTCTCGCAAAACAACACTCATTTGTATGTATTATACCATTTTGATAGTTTTGTGTCAATACTCTCTAGAGGTAGAACGAAGCTATCTAATCATTTGAATCAAATAGCCACAAAGAGACACCAGCAACTTGAAGTTGATGGACAAATGATTTAAATACGGTAGTGGCTGGGCTGGATGCTGTCTGGCCCGTTGACCAATAAGACCAGTTCGTTGCCTCATCCGTAGATGATTTATCCTGAGCAAATAGATGAACCGCTACTTGAAAGCCTTGCCCTTTTAGTACTGACGCTTGAGCGGTTACTTCAGTTAATAGTTGAGAGCGTCTAGCAGGTGTAATCGTTACCTGGCTGCTTCCCTGGCCAGCATAAGCGACACCAAAAGTTCCCGTATTAAGCCAAATCGTATGTACGTTGAGACTCCTTGCAGCTTGAGCGGCAAAATCAACTCGAAGATAGCTTTGCGGCTCGCCATTAGTCGACTCGTTCACATTTGCTGGAGGTACCCATGGAAAACCCTGTAATCCAAAGCTGTCCAGTAAACCTGCAGGCATATTCTGAACATATGGTAATAAACTTACTTGGCTTCCTCCACCCCAACTCGCCCCCGTTGGGTAGGACTGACTATCAAGTAAAATACTGGCTTTACTGGTTGGGAAATACTTCTTTTGAAACGTAACTGTCTTGGTCACTGCGGCCGTAAATACGTTAGGATCAACGCTGGTCCACTCTGGAATATTACCCTCTGGGAATGGTACCCACGTCCCCATCATGCTATCGTTGATTCCACCTGCTTTAATATCCGCAAAATAGGTATCTAAGACGCTGTCATAGGCACCTGAATTGTAGGTATTCATATCGATGAGACCGCCGGACGCCGTTGTTGGCTCTAAGAAGACCAAGGCTTGAATACCCTTTGCCGAAAACTCGTTCAGCTCTGCAATGACATCACTCGCATATGACTTCGCCTCTGAGTTAGTGGTTGGAATTGGCGTAAAAAATGATAGTGTACCAATGACGCCACTGTTACATACCTGATCATACTCAGCTAATTTACGTAATTCTGGTGAATTTGCGACCTCGAGACCTGAAGGGATAGATCTTGGCGCTACACAGCTTGTGGGTAATGCACTAGCAGAAGCATTTGAACTCGTGGGTGATGTAGTCGTAGAAGTAGTACCTTTCGTTACCGGTAAAGACGAGCCTGTGATTGTTTTTTGTGCGCTATTTTTTGCAAATTTAGCTATATTTGAACTGGTCCTTTGGGGTGCGAGAGCAGTTAATGCCTGAGTAAAAGGAGCGCTGGTGAATGCCAACAAACCGATAATCCATATCGCAATCGCAACGCGGTGTCGCCTCCAGCTTTTATCCCTATTTATAGTTAAGGCCATTAGTAAAATTATACTATGTTATAGCCTTATTGAACAATTCAGTATGTTGCTTATGCTTCAGAACTACGTCCCGTGATTGCTCTCCAGATAAATAGCAAAATGACGGCGCCGACGAGCGCAACGATAAAGCTCCAAAGATTAAACCCAGTGACGCCAACTCCACCAAATAAGTTAAAGATGAAACCGCCGACAAAGGCCCCAATAATACCGACGATGATATTCCCTAGTAACCCTTGTTCTCGATTTGTTCCGGCGATCATTGACGCGATCCAACCAGCAAGTCCGCCTAATATTATCCAACCGATGATTCCCATACGTGTTCCTCCCCTTGGTTAATACTTGTTGTGCTTACTATTATAGCGCGCTCTTCGATGCAAAAAAATCCCACACATTTACCGTGTGTGGGATTCTTTGTTATCTTTTACAAGATTTATTTTTCAGCTTTTTCATCAACGACTTCACCCTCAACAGGTTCATCGTCTTTCTTTTCGCCCTCTTCAGAGGCAGGTGCTTCCTCTTTGGATGCGGCTTCGTACATCTTGGCGCCGATAGGCATGATGGCATCGTTTAGGGCCTTTGAGGCTGCTTCGAGCTCATCTTTGTCATCGCTATCCTTGTGCTTCTTTGCTTCCTCGACAGCATCGGTAATAACTTTTTTATCGTCATCACTAATTTTGTCTTTGAATTCGTCGGGCATTTTTTCTGCTTGGTAAATCGCACTTTCTAGGCCGTTGCGCGCGTCGATTGCTTCGCGACGTTTCTTGTCGTCCTCAGCGTGCTCTTCGGCGTCTTTAGCTGCCTTTTCGATGTCTTCTTTACTCAGATTACCACTGTTAGAAATAGTAATACTTTGCTCTTTACCAGTTCCCTTATCTTTAGCGCTCACATTCAGGATACCGTTGGCGTCGATGTTAAAGGTAACTTCGATCTGTGGCACCCCGCGAGGAGCAGGTGCAATACCGTCTAAGGTGAAGCGGCCTAGTGATTTGTTGTCCGCAGCGAGTTCACGCTCACCTTGAGTTACGTGAATTTCAACCTGTGGCTGGTTATCTGCGGCCGTACTGAATGTCTCGCTCTTGGATGTTGGAACAGTCGTGTTACGCTCAATCAGCTTCGTCGCAACGCCACCCATGGTTTCAATACCAAGAGATAGCGGCGTTACGTCGAGAAGCAGCACATCTTTGACGTCACCAGCGAGTACTCCACCTTGAATCGCAGCACCAATGGCAACGACTTCATCAGGGTTCACTCCCTTAAGTGGTTCTTTACCAAACAGTGATTTCACTTTTTCGACCACTGCTGGCATACGAGTCATACCACCGACAAGCACGATCTCATCGATTTCATTTGCCTTGAGACCAGCGTCTTTGAGCGCTTTTTGGACTGGTTCAGCTACGCGGTCAATGAGGTCTGCCACCAGCTCTTCAAGTTTAGAACGAGTCAGTTTGTACTCGAAGTGCTTTGGACCGTCAGCATCGGCTGTAAGAAATGGCAGATTGATCTCTGTTTCATTCGTGGTTGAAAGCTCTTTTTTAGCCTTTTCTGCTTCGTCTTTAAGACGTTGCAGGGCAGCCTTGTCTGCCTTTAGGTCGATACCTTCGTTTTGCTTGAAGACATCGAGGAAGTGGTTCACGATACGGTTATCAAAATCTTCACCACCAAGGTGCGTATCACCGTTGGTACTTTTGACTTCAAATACGCCGTCGCCAAGTTCAAGGACTGAAACGTCGAACGTTCCACCACCAAGGTCAAAGACAGCGATCTTCTCGTCTTTTTTACTATCAAGTCCATAGGCAAGTGCCGCTGCCGTTGGCTCGTTAATAATTCGTTTTACCTCAAGGCCAGCGATTTTCCCAGCGTCTTTGGTTGCTTGACGCTGCGAGTCATCGAAGTACGCAGGAACGGTAATAACCGCCTCGGTGACTTTTTCGCCGAGGAATGCCTCAGCGTCTGCCTTAATTTTACTAAGAATAAAGGCGCTAATCTCTTCTGGAGAGTAGTCTTTATCGCCTAGGCGTACTGCGACGCCATCGCCTTTTTTGACGATTTCGTATGGTACAATGTCGATGTCTTTTTGAACTTCTTTATCGCTAAACTTGCGACCAATCAGGCGCTTTACACCATAAATAGTGTTTTTAGCGTTAGTCACGCGTTGACGCTGAGCCACCTGACCGACAAGTCGCTCGCCAGCTTTGTTAATAGCAACAACACTTGGCGTTGTACGGTTACCTTCAGCGTTAGCGATGATTTCTGGCTTTCCAGCCACCATGTAGGCCACGGCACTGTTAGTGGTACCGAGGTCAATTCCTATAATTTTACCCATATTATTTCTCCTATTCGTTATCAAAATTCTGTATCTATTTTAGCACTCTAACTAATAGATTGCCAATATCTTTGATTATAAATGAGTTAGCACTCTCATGTCAAGAGTGCTAATTTACATTTTTTCCCAGAGGTAATATTACATATTCTGTCCGGCCGGACGTTTTTTGTGATAAAAAATTAACTACCTACGTAGTTAATTTTCTTATAGCTTATAGACGCTTCGTTCGACTATTGACGAGTTACTTTGACCATAGCATGACGAATCGGATGGCCATTTAACGTGTATCCGGCCTGCATTTCTTCGGCTATTACCTCATGATCGCCGGTGGCATCTTCGTCAAATTGGATTGCTTCGTGTAGTTCAGGATCAAAGGCAACTCCTGGAGTAGCATCAATTCGTTTCAGATTAAGCGATTCGAGCGATTTTTCAAGATTTTTAACGAGCCCCGCAACGCTCTGCACCCAAGAATTATCTTTAAGCTCCTTTGGCGTGTAGGCAATGGCTCGTTCGATATTATCAATCACCGGCAGGAGTTTTAAAATAGCACTCACCTGCCCTGCTTCACGAGCACTAGTTTTTTCTAATTCACTTCGTTTGCGGTAGTTCTCAAAATCAGCGCGATTACGTTGTAAATCGGCAGTTAATTCATCAATTTTCGCTTCAAATGCGAGTTCTTTCTTGGTCTTTGGTTTATCGGCCATTACTTGTTTCCTCGAGGTCGTTTATTTTTAAAAATCCGAATACCGGGCTTATCCACCCAGGCACCCCCAGCTAACGCGTAGATCCAGAAAACGATAGTAGATAGGATAATTACCAAAATAAGAAGTGGTAGAAATAACCAGTCAGGCACTGCCGCTAAGAATTGTCCAAGCCACTGCGCCATTAGAGTACCTCCTCAAGCATGGCGCCAGCGTGGCGAACTAATTTCATAACTTTGGCGTAGCTTTGACGAGTTGAACCAAGTACTCCAATGTAACTGCGGTCGCTGTAGGGAGAACGGAAACGGCTGATGATCAGGCTGGCACCGCTACTTTTACCAATAGGATTTTCGGCACCGATATAGACGTTTAGCGGTTCATTGGGCGCCGCTTCTCGAAGCCATGGCTCAAGGTTATCGAGGAGCCTCGCCACCGCTTGAGCGTGATCACCACCGGCAAATTCAGGCTGAGCGAAAAGATTACCAATACCACTGAGATACAGTTCATCGCCAATTGTCGCAAGACCGAGGTTATGGGTCAGATCAACCAGGCTGTCAACGGCGCTTCGAATCGCGCGATCGGCCCGATCCGTCTGTTGTCCCACACGTGCTTCAATCGCTCTCGCACTGCGATCGAGTAGGAGACTTTGAGGCTCATTAGCGTGAGCTTCGTTGAGCGTATTCACGTAAAAACGGTAGCCAGCGTCAGTTGGAACGCGGCCAGCGCTGGTGTGTGGTTGGGCGATAAAGCCCATCTCTTCAAGACGTGCCATTTCGCTACGAATGGTCGCACTCGACACTCCAAAAAGCTTGGCAAGCATCACGCTGCCGACTGGGGCGGCAATCTCTGCATGCTGTTCAATAATAGCGGCCAGTATTTGCATTTGACGTTCTGTCATGCGTCTATTGTAGCCCGTTTTGGCACTCGATGTCAATGAGTGCCAAACTTATCTTGCTAACTGAGGCTATACATCGTATACTATTTGAAATGACAGATCAAAAAACGATTGAAATGATTAAAAGGTGGCTCGGAAGTGGGTCAATCGATATATTTGGACTCCCTTTTGCAGGCAAGGACGACCAGGCTCAACGATTAATAGACGTACTCGGTGGCACAAAGTTGAGTAGCGGCGAGATTTTTAGGAATAGTCAGATTTCTGCTGAACTACAGGCAACAATCAATGCAGGTATACTCGCTCCCAGTGATACATTTGTACGTACCGTACTTCCCTATCTCAGTCGGCCTGAACTACAAGGCCAAAATCTTATTCTTAGTTCGGTAGGGCGATGGGAGGGCGAAGAAGTAGGTGTCATGCAGGCACTGAACGAAGCAAATCACCCACTAAAGGCAGTCATTTTTCTGGACATATCGCGCGATGATGCGTTGACTCGACTTCACAAGAGTAAGGAGCTAAGCGACCGCGGTGACCGAGACGATGATGATGAGAATGCATTAATAACACGCTTCAAAGAGTTTGAAACTAAAACACTCCCTGTCATTAATCACTATCGTGAACTTGGACTACTAATGGAAATTGACGCTACTCAGTCTCGTGAAGTCGTTCATGCACATATTCTCTCTGCACTTGCTGAGCGTGCAAAATCATAATAATACCCTTGTATAATTACGTTATTTTGCTTATATTTATAGATAGTATAACTGCGAGAAAGAGGGGTCATATGACATTCGGGAAAGTGGAGATAATTGGACTAATTGTTTTGGTCATCATATTACTGTTCGTAGGAGCAAAAAAGCTACCAGAGTTAGCACGGGGCATTGGCCAGTCAGCTAACGAACTCAAGAAGGGTTTTCGTGGAGACGAAGAACCTGTAGAGACGGCTAAGCCAGCCAGCAAATCTACAAAAAAATCTTAATAGAGGTGCTAGGGTGAAACGAACGGCCAAACAGTCGCGCGAAGCGACAAAACTGATTGACCACGTGAGGGAGCTACGGATGCGTCTGCTCGTGTCTATTGGTGTACTTGTCGCCGTAGGTGCGGTCATTTACAACTTCTACGTTCCAATCCTTAATTTCCTCCGTTCACCTCTTGGTATCCCTCTTTTTTACACCACACCAGCAGGCAGCTTTGCGTTCGTTATGAAAATCTGTTTCATGGGCGCCCTCGCTATCACAATCCCCGTTATTGTCTATAACCTCATTATGTTTGTGCGCCCAGCATTCGAGAAGGCGCTACCAAAAAAGCGAGTCTACAGTATGACTCTGGCTTCGTCCGTCCTAGCGATCAGTGGTGCAGCATTTGGCTTCTTTTGCATCGTGCCGGGGTCTTTGCGTTTCTTTGCCGGATACCAAGTTAATGGCCTCAGCGCACTAATCTCAGCAGATAGCTACCTCAATTTTGTCACCAACGTTATTATTACATTCATCATTGTCTTCCAGCTCCCGCTCCTAATCGGCTTTATTGACAGGGTGAAACCCCTAAAACCACAGAAGCTATTTAAGATGGAAAAATGGATAATCCTTGGCAGTTTGATTATCGCTCTTGTTGTACCGTTTGCCTTTGACTTCGTGACAACAATCCTTATCGCACTGCCAATCGTGGTCCTTTATAACCTTTCAATTATTATCGTGCTTTCTCAACACGCTCGTACTAAACGGCTCGCAAGGCTCGTCGAGCGACGTCAAAACAGAGTCTCAAATATTCCTTCGTCCGATCTTATACTTGAGAATTTGTTGTTTGAGGATCTCCTAGGTGAGCCTTTCCCTAGTCCTGTATACGCTGCCGAGGTATTTACTAACCGACCTGTTATGGATATTAAGCGTCGCCACGCGAAGCCTCAAAAAGTTGAACCCGCAGCCTGGGTACATCGTGTCGCTGACCCTATCGCAGTCGACCCGAAAGCCCGAGTGATTTCTGACATCGGACGCGTCAAGCGCTCTAGTCTGGCTTAGACACATGAGACAAACCTATGGTTTTTCTCATCACGCCGGGGTCGGAGTCAATCCGACCGTCGGGCTGCTCTTTTCCTTTTAGTCTCTTTTGAGCATTACGGTAAACGCTTCGCTTGGAATATCGACTTTGCCAAAACGTTTCATGCGTTTTTTGCCTTTGGCCTGCTTGGCGAGGACTTTCTTTTTACGAGTTACATCGCCACCATAAAGACCAGTCGTGACATCCTTGCGGTAGGCCGACACGTCAGCGCGAGCAATAAACTTACCACCAATTGCCGCTTGAATCGCAACTTGAAAATTCTGCCGTGGGATTACTTCTTTTAACTTGTCGACGATTTCGCGGCCCAAACGCTGACTTTCACTGCGGTGTGCCATAACGCTCAGCGCATCAACCATGCCGCCAGCGACATAAAAATCAATACGAACCAGATCTTCGGATCGATACGTATCAAGTTCATAATTAAAAGAACCGTAGCCACTGGTGACTGACTTGAGCTGATCATAAAAATCGGTTAGTAGGTTTGCGAGTGGCGCCTCAAAACTAATCAGTGCTCGTTCATCAATATAGCTGAGATTATTTTGCAAGCCGCGCTTATTAATAATCAACTGGATAACGGCGCCAATGTAGGTTTGTGGTACGATAATCTCGCCTTTAATCCATGGCTCACGAATCTCTTTAATTTTAGTAACATCAGGTAGTTCACTAGCACTTTTGATATCAATCTCTTCACCAGTCGTAAGCGATACTTGATAGTCAGTTGAGGGGTTAGTAACGACAAGATCTAAATTATATTCACGCTCTAGCCTCTCACGAATAATATCCATGTGAAGGAGGCCGAGGAATCCAATGCGAACCCCAAAACCTAGGACCGGTGAATTTTCGGGTTCAAACTGAAGCGCCGAATCACTGAGGCTGAGTTTTTCGATGGCGTCCTTAAGGTCTTGGTAGTCGTCATTACTTACTGGAAAAAAGCCAGCATACACAAATGGTTTTACAAGTTTATAGCCAGGTAGTTGTGAGTCAGTATGTGAACGTTTGGTGGTCACCGTGTCACCTACCCGAGCGTCGCGCGTCGTACGAAGGTTGGTGACGACATACCCAATTTCACCTGTCGTTAACTCACTTCCCACTTGCATGCTAGGACTCAGTGACCCAACTTCAAGTGCTAATCCGTTTGCGCCCGTTGCCATCATTTCAATGACGTCACCCTTTTTGATTGCACCATCAACTACGCGCGTATATAAAATCACGCCGCGATAATCATCATAGTAGCTATCAAAAATAAGCGCTCGTGTCGCCTTATCAGGATTACCGACGGGCGGTGAGATACGTTCAATTACGGCATCGAGAACCTCCACGACGCCCTCGCCCGTTTTGGCACTGATTTTTAAAATATCTTCTTCGCGGCAACCAAGAAGATTAATGACTTCGAGGCTGACCCTCGCAACGTCAGCTGCTGGCAAGTCGATTTTGTTAAGGACAGGAATAATGGTGAGGTTTGCCGCCAGCGCCAAATAGACGTTTGCGAGTGTCTGAGCCTGAATTCCTTGGCTGGCGTCAACGACTAGAATTGCCCCTTCACAGGCCTCAAGAGAACGACTAACTTCATAGCTAAAATCGACGTGTCCTGGCGTATCGATTAAATTAAGATCGTAGTCTTTGTAGCTCATGCGTACTGGCGCGAGCTTGATCGTAATACCTTTTTCACGTTCGAGGTCCATGCTATCAAGTAGCTGCGCCTTCATGTCACGTTTCTGGACCGTGCCTGTTAGTTCCAGCATTCGATCCGCTAACGTCGATTTGCCGTGGTCGATGTGTGCAATAATGCAGAAGTTACGGATGTGTGATTGGTTCACTTAAACTTTGGTCCTAAAGAATAGAATTTTACGAATACGCGATAGCACGGGCTGAACTTCTGTTAGTTTCAGCATGTAACTAAACAGACAGTAGGCGACAACACTGATCGTGCCGATAATGAAAAATTTAGGAAAGCTCGACAGAAGACTTTGGTCCCTGGTGGTAAATGGTAACAGTAATACCAGCAGGTATGTTACCACTGTCATAAAACCTGCGGCGCTCGCCATTCGTGCCACGGCTCTCAGGAACGGTAGGTCAAACAGTCCTTTAATGCGCTTAGACATGATCACAAACAGAATGCTCACTTCCGCGATCGATACAATGGCCGCCGCCCATGCTAGCCCGTAAACTCCCAGTCCCAGTACGATCGTAAACCAGACAGCGAGCGTAATATTAAGTGCAATTGTAAAGAATGAAATGTAGAGCGGCGTCTTGGTATCCTGTTGGGCGTAAAAACTACGCGCCGAAATGTAGTAAATAGATCGAAATAAAATCGCAATGGCAAGAATGCCAAAAATACCCGCAATGACGGTGTCACCACCGTTAACAATAAAGCTCACCAAGTACCCTCGCCCAAAAAACGCAATCACTGTCACTGGCATAGCAAGCCATATAATGACTCGCAGTACGGCTTGTAGTTCAGACTTAAACAGGTCAGGTCGTCCTTGTCCTAGGCGTTCGGCCATTTTAGGAAAGGCTGCTGTACTAATCGCGACACCAATCAGATTAATCGGCACGTACGATAACGCCGTTGCCTGCTGATAGGCACGCACGCTTCCTGCGATCAGGCGCGAAGCAAGGTTAGTTTCAACGATACTATTAACGTAATCAATTCCCTGATCAAGCGAGCGCGCCGGCAGCAGGCCAAGGACGGTGCGAAAGCCTTTATTCTTCCAAAAAATTTTAAACCGATAATCAAAGCCCATGCCAAAGAGTCCGATACTACTCACAAGCAACTGCAAGGTTGCGCCGAGAACCACCCCAAGTGCGACACCCATAATACCACCATCAAAGATTTGCCACCCAAACAGATTAATACCATTTGTGAAAAAGAGCGTGCCGATAATAATACCAATGTTATAAAGCGTCGGGGCGAGTGCAAAGAACACAAACCGACCGATAGCCTGCTGCATACTGGCAACAACGGTAGCAACGGCGAACAAGAATGGATTCACAGCAATGACGCGCATCATACTGACCGCAAGCGCTCGGCTGGCTTCATCAAGTCCCGGCCCCACTACATAGTGAACAAGGGGTTCGGCGAAAATGATAATAAGGACACTGGCAACCAGGGTCACAATCGCCATGAAGTTGACCATGCTGGTAGAAAGCTCCCAGGCCGAACGCTTATTACCAGACGCCAGACGCTGACTAAAGACGGGAATGAATGTGACGCTCAGCGCGCCGGACACCAGAATAAAAAACATGAAATCAGGTATCGTGAACGCAACCGTATAGGCATCAATTCCAGCCTGGTAGGTGTGGTAATAGAGGCCGTTTAACTGACGATCACGAATTAATCCTAATATTCCAGACAGCAGAGTCGACCCAGCTAGTAGCCCGGCTGCTAGCTGGAGTGGGAGCTTCTTATTGGCTCGAGCGACTGTGCTTTGTATGCGTCCCATGGCTTAGAAAACGCCGCTTCTTAATAAAGCAAAGCCTCCTTTGGAAGTGTTGCGCCCTTTAGCAGCGCATCGACTCGCTTCTCATCAAGCGTTTCTTCTTCTAATAACGCGGCAGCAAGCGAATCGAGGCTCTTACGGTTATGTACCAGAACAAGATCAGCTCGTTTAGAGGCCTCTTTGACAAGCTGAGCAACCTCAACATCAATCTCTTTGGCAGTATCGTCACTATATGGACGCTCGTGGGTCATCTTGTCAAACACCATGCCGCCGTTGTCATCGTGGAACACTTGGTCGCGAAGCTTGCTTCCCATACCTTGTTCGATAATCATATCTCGAGCAATTTCTGTTGCCTTGCGAAGGTCAGACCCTGCACCAGTCGTAATGCCATCAGCGCCATAGACAATCTTTTCAGCGACTCGTCCCGCCATTGCACGAGCTAACACGTCTTTGAATTCGTAGATATTGGTATAGATCGTGTCTTCAGGTGGTAAGAACCAGGTCACTCCACCAGTGCCGCCACGTGGGATAATTGTTACCTTGTGAACGGGGTCACTATCAGGTAACAGGTGACCAACAAGTGCGTGTCCCGCTTCGTGATAAGCAGTCGTCTCCTTATCCTTCTGGCTCATGATCATACTCTTGCGTTCTGGCCCAATCGCGACCTTTTCAAAGGCTTCAGTCAAGTCTTTGTTGGTAATCTTTTTGGCGTTACGGCTGGCTGCAACAATCGCCGCTTCATTCGCCATGTTGGCAAGATCTGCACCAGATGACCCTGCAGTTTTAGCGGCCAGTGCATCAAGATCAACTGTGTCATCAACTGGTTTTTTCTTGAAATGTACTTTGAGGATCGCCTCGCGGTCTTTACGTTCAGGCAACATAATATTCGTACGACGATCAAAACGACCAGGTCGAAGCAGCGCCGGATCAAGCACATCAGCACGGTTAGTAGCCGCGAGGACAATAACGTTCGCCCCATTATCGAAGCCATCCATCTCGACAAGTATCTGGTTCAAGGTTTGTTCACGCTCGTCGTGTCCGCCACCCATACCACTGCCACGTTTGCGACCGACAGCATCAATCTCATCTATAAAGATAATTGCTGGAGCGTTTTTCTTGGCTTTCGCAAAAAGATCACGCACACGACTGGCACCGACTCCAACAAACATCTCGACAAATTCTGAACCAGAGATTGAGAAGAACGGCACATTTGCTTCGCCAGCAACAGCACGAGCAAGCATTGTCTTACCTGTTCCTGGATTACCAACCAGCAGAACTCCCTTAGGAATCTTGGCGCCGAGTGCTTCGTATTTTTTCGGGTGCTTCAAGAAATCAACGACTTCCTCTAAATCTTGCTTGGCAGAATCATTACCAGCAATGTCGTCGAATACAACTTTGGTTTTATCAAGTCCATATAGTTTTGCCTTTGATTTACCAAAGCCGAGTGCTTGGTTATTCTGACCTTGCGCTTGGCGCATCATAAACATGAAAAATCCTGCGATGAGGAGCACCGGTACGATAATGATAGCAAGATTCCACACGGTACTACCTGTGGTTGAGACTGGGGTCACTTTAACTTCGGCCTTTGAAGGCTTGTTCAGACCTTGATCATAAATACTGCTGCCGGTTTCTTTGGTTGACTCTTCGGTTGGCTTGTCGCTGCCCTTTGGTGTCACCTTGACGTCGTCGCCCTGGATATCGAGCTTGGCAACATTACCCGCATTAGCTGCGCTTATCACCTCCGAGATAGAAACTGTTTTTAGGTCATCTCTTGGCGTGGCCACGGCGATAACGGCGATAACAATAAATACCAAAATTGCCCAGAATACACTGAGTCGAATAACGTTGGTCGGTTTTTTATTGGGCGTTGGTAATTTGGTTGCCATAAAGAAGTATCGTTCCTTTCGGTCTATGGTTTTGAGGGCTTTTCTACTACGTCTATTTTATCAGTTCTATACTAAAATTACGAGAGGTGAAACGAAACCTGACACCACTTCCTGCTTCGAATATGCTGCCGGCTTTTGCTGTTTTAATAGCAATAAGTGCTCGACCAAGCTGCGGTCTAGTAAGCGCACCGCGAGTGATATAGCGTAAACATTCGCGTGCGGCCACTGGGTCGACATGACTAAAAAAATACCGACTATACTCTGGTCCATCGCCTACTAGTTGCTTTACCTCGTCATCAATCCTATGTTTTATACCCACCTGCTCGGCTCTCAGCGCCAGAATTTGAAGTGTCTGGTCATCCGTCAGGCTCTTGGTTTTACGACGGATTCGGTTGCGTAAATAAGCATCGCTACTATTCGTGCTATCTTCGTGCCAGCTCAAATTATGATCAGCTGCGTACGTGGTAATGTCGGTTTTTGTAAGATGAAGGAGTGGGCGAAACACGTCAGAATCAAGCACGGCTAGTCCGCGCCAGCCCGTGCCACGAGTAAGATTAATCGCCACTGTTTCGACAATATCACCTGCGTGATGAGCGGTCACAATAGTGGCTTGGTGCTTCCCTGCAACTTCCCGCAGGAATGCGTAGCGCCGGCTGCGCGCCAACTCTTCACTCGCCCCCTTGCCCAGTTCTTCGCGCTTTGTTTCAAACCGCACGTTGTATGTACTAGCGAGCTTCGCCACAAAGGCAGCATCTTCACCTGAATCTTCGCGAATACCGTGATCAAAATGCGCCCCCACAAGTTCATGGGTATTTGCTTTGGCCAGCATATCTAAAAGGGCGACCGAGTCAACGCCGCCACTTACCGCTACCACCAGACGTTTTTTAGCGCTCACCACCCCATCCGTCTTGTCACTACCACACCTACCCAAATGCCGAAAATTCCTCCAATGGTCCCAAGTAATATGCTCCAGCCACCCAGGATATCCGTGTCACCCCACAAGTAGGGAATATATCCGCCGCCGATACCAAAAATAGTTGCCGAAACAAGTAGCACTGCTTTATTCATACACTTTATTATACCCCGCTCTATAGATAACGCGTGCTGCCGAATGGAATCTTGGTGTTAACGTATATACCGGTACTGAGCGTATCGGCAGAATGAATCGTGCGCTCGCCATAACGCGCGTTAAGCTGATCAATCGCGCTAGTGATGTGTTGATCACGAACAATACTATCTTCAAAAATACTCAACTGATCCCTCTTGGCGTCCTGCAGCTCATAACAATGAATGCCGATTTCACGAATACCATCAGGCGCGCCAAGGAATAGTTGGCGGGCGAGTGTGAAAATAGTTTGATTCGTATAAAAAGGCGACATGCTCATGCTGCTGGCGTGCCAGTAACCTCTTTCGAGCGTCCTGGCATAGACGTAAATTCCGCGAGCAGCCTTGTGTTGACTTCGTAAACGCATACCAACTGACTCCGATAAGTGATGGAGACGCTGCAAAATCTGGTCAAATGACAAATCAAAACGCTCAAGTACGTACTGACGCCCGACGCGCTTGATATCGGATTCCCGGTCGTCAACCTCGTAGCCTCTTAATCGTTGGTACCACTGCTGCCCTACAATACTTTTAAATACGATCTTATGAAGCGTCACTGGATCCGCATCAAGAAATTCGAGCGGTGTGTAAATCCCTACGGTATTGAGCCTTGCTTCGTTGCGCCCGGCAATACCAGTCAGATCAGTTAGTTTCAAAGTAGCGAGCGTCGAACGCAGGTTAGTGTGATTTATTTCATCGAGTCCGTCGGGCTTATGGAGTCCTGCTGCGGTTTTGGCGAGGAACCGGTTAGTACTAATCCCGATATTACAGCGCATCCAGACGCCAATCTCATCCTTGAGTCGCTGCTTGATTTCTCGGCCAATATCCATGAGGTCACGACCGGCAATTGCAGCAGTCGTATTATGAAAATCAATCACTCCCTCGTCGATACTCTTCATTGTAACGTGCGCCGAATAGTCGTTCATGATTGCAAGTAATTTATGATACACAAAGCGGTATTTGGATGGATCACTTTCCAGGCCGATGATGTCGGGCACAAGTCGCCTAGCCTCTCTTAGTTTCATGCCTACTTTGACGCCACGCGCTTTCGCTTCATAACTAGCGGTTACAATCGAGGTGTCTTCGGTTCGGCGATTCACAATCGCGACTGCTCGGCCGCGTAACATCGGCCTGGCCTGCTGTTCCACGGTTGCAAAACAACTATTAAGGTCAATGTGCATAATCAGTGGAACA
>Ga0207695_10004328_pt1 | contig 19447 bp, 17 predicted proteins | sample KBSC54metaG_FD_184354 | JGI IMG/M metagenome (GOLD analysis project Ga0207695, IMG submission 184354) | Corn rhizosphere microbial communities from Kellogg Biological Station, Michigan, USA - KBS C5-4 metaG (SPAdes) (version 2) | ecosystem: Host-associated > Plants > Roots > Rhizosphere > Soil... | reverse complement strand
TTTCATCGGCAAATATTTCGACATCTTTTTTAGTCAACTTTTGAGTTAATTCAGGTAGATCAGATATACGGGAAGAATGCAGCACCAAACAATCCAGCGCATTGCAAACACTTACGCGACGGGTTTTTGCATTGAAAACGATCTCGCTACCTTTTTTCAGATCGCCTGTTTCATCAAAATAGGTATGAACAATTCCTGCACCGGTTTCTATAACGGGCACTTTACTTTGCTGGCGAACACGATCGATCAGGCTTTGACTGCCGCGAGGAATTAATACGTCAATATAACCAATAGCATTTAGCAATGCCTCTGTAGCTTCACGTTCAGGGGGTAATAATACAGCTACATCTTTATTGATTCCGTGCTTGATTAATACAGTATGAATAATCTTAATGATCGCTTTATTGGAAAATTCTGCGTCGCTTCCACCTTTAAGAATACAAACATTTCCTGTTTTAAAACAGAGGGCGAAGACATCAAAAGTCACATTAGGGCGTGCCTCATAAATCACCCCGACAATACCCAAAGGCACACCGATCTTTTTTATATTCAGACCATTAGGCATCGTTTTCTCTGACAGAACATGACCAAGCGGATGGGGGAGATTTGCGACATTCATCATATCTTTTGCAATATCCTTTATGCGGGCTTCGGTCAGCTTTAAACGATCATATTTCGGATCGTTTACATCCATGCGATCAAGGTCTCTCTGGTTTTCCTGCAGCAGGAGTGAAGTTTGCGTGATAGCAGCCTCAGCCAGGTCATTCAATACAGCAACTATTGTATCGGGCGAGACACTTACAATGTCGCGGCCTGCTAATAATGCATCTTCAAAATATTGTTTGTATTCCATTTCAACTCTAATCAACTCTGTAAATAAAGGTAATCATAATGCACCAGTGCTTTTTGGTTTTTATGACCGATACGCTCACGTGCTTTTTCCGAACCGTATTCAGCAATACCTAAACCGATCAGTTTATCGTGCTCGTCTACCAACTTAATGATCTCTCCTTTATTAAAATCAGCTTCTACACTAACAATCCCCACCGGTAATAGACTGGTTGCTTTGCTTGAAAGTAACGCTGTTTTCGCACCCTCATTTACTTTCACCACCCCGGTAGCAAAATGAACCGAGTGTGCTATCCATTTCTTTTTGCCGGATTTAGTTTTATCAGGGATAAACCTGGAGTGGATTACTTTATCCTCCAGCACGTCGTTTAAAATATTATCCCGTGTACCGTTGGCAATATGCACCGCTATACCCAATTGTGCCACTTTTTGCGACATGGTCGACTTAGTGATCATCCCGCCGCGACCAAATTGAGATTTACCGGAAGATACAAATGCAGATAAGTCAAGTGTCGAATTATCAATCTCTTCGATCACTTTTGAGTGGGGTAGCTTTGGATCGCCATCGTAAATGCCGTCTACATTGGTAAGCACAATCAAGGCCTGTGCATTCAGCATTGAAGCGATCAGGCCGGCAAGCTCATCATTATCGGTAAACATCAACTCAGTAACCGAAACTACGTCGTTTTCATTTACCACTGGTAGCACATGGTGCTGTAAAAGCACTTCAAGACAGTTACGCATGTTGAGATAGTGCAATCTATCGCGGAAATCTTCCTTTGTAACCAGTATCTGTGAGCAAAGCATATCATACTCAGCAAACAAATTGGAGTAAGTATTGATAAGTTTTACCTGGCCGATAGATGCTAGTAATTGCCGCGCTGCCACTGCATCCGCCTTTTCTGATACGGTGATCATGCTGCGCCCCGAGGCCATAGCACCTGATGATACTAATATCACTTCTTTACCCTGCTTCTTTATAGCGGCAATTTGTTCTACCAAATGGCCAATGCGTTTCAGATCGGGTAAGCCATCCTTTTGGGTCAAAACGTTGGAGCCGATCTTTACTACAATGCGGTGGTAATTGAAAGCCATGGGTATTCGTATAGTTCAGGCTTCAATATTAATAAATTATAGCTGATTGATGGGAATTATAGTGATAATAATTACTTGCAACGGGGCCGTTGAATTTATTGGTCGACTTTGATTGAGGTAATGATGATATAATTCGGGACATGTATACTTGTATCCGGTTTCCAGCTTATAGTCGCTTTTAACGGGAATTTGGAATTTGAAGTAACACCACGATTGTCCAGGTTCTGCAGTGAACGATACCTGATTGATGTATCGCCATCAAATACAACAAAATAGCCGCCACAGATCGGGCACATTCCAAAATCCTGCGTGATACTCCCGTGACCTGTATGGAAGGCGTACTCATTGACAAGTGGTACTTCATGCCCTTTTTTGCAAGCAACAAAGACTATCGATAGAAATAAAATCGCAAAAAGGTTACAGGTATATTTTTTCATGGCGTTATGAATTAAATGCCAATACGTTAGATGGCTGCGAAATGCTACAACTAATCTTTTCATTTAGTGTTTATGATTAAAGATACTAATCAATCAAAAAATGAAAAAGTTAATCTTACTTGCAGTTTTAACAATAACAGTTATTGGAGCATTCGGTCAATCCAAGACTAAAACCGAGGATACTTCTAAAAATGCTCCGGTTACAACTAACACAGCTTTCAAAGTCCATTATGATTACGTATTCAAGCGAAATACAGATGGTTCTTATTCAACTTTATATCCAGTACAGATCAACGGCGATATAATCGGTTCAGGGGCATCATTTCCACCGGGTACATCTTTTGGTGGGGTAGATGTGGCTGCTTATGCCGGGCACGATCTGATGATCGATACGGTAAGGAGAGTGGTTATTATAAGGAAGTTCCTTGACCGCTGATTACGCAGATTAATTGATTACCTTGATCAAGGCGCTATTAATCTGCGTAATCTTAAAATCAAACAAATCAACGGTCAGCTAATAAACCCTTTCACATACTCCTTCGTCAACTCCTTTTGTGGATTTAATAATAACTCTTCGGTTGGACCAAATTCGATGATCTTGCCCATGTAGACAAAGATAATATAATCAGATACCCGACGTGCCTGGCGAAGGATATGTGTTACCAGCACGATGGTGTATTTTTGTTTTAAGTGGATGAACAAATCTTCTATGATGCTGGTTGAAACGGGGTCAAGTGCTGAGGTTGATTCGTCACCTAAAATAATTTCCGGCTCAACTGCTAATCCCCGAGCCAGGCATAAACGCTGCTGCTGACCAATAGACAATCGGGTAGCGGGAGCATGAAGGCGGTCTTTTACCTCATTCCACAAGCCCGTAGCTTTTAACTGTGTTTCTACCAACTCATCCAGTTCCACCTTTTTAGGTCGGCCATGCAGGCGCGGGCCATAGGCAACATTATCATAAATAGACATTGGCAGGGGATAAGGCCTCTGCGAAAGCAGTCCCATCTTTTTACGGATGTGGGTTACTTCGGCTTTGGGATCGTAAATATCTTCGCCGTCTACCAATACTTTACCGGTTACTTTTACATCTGGCGTATCGTCCAGTAAGCGATTAAATGATTTCAGCAAAGTTGTTTTACCACAACCTGATGGCCCGATGATAGAGATCACCTTCTTATTAGGAATGTTAATGGTAATGTCCTTCAGTATTTCGTGATCACCCACGCTTACATTTAAATGTTGAACACTGATATGCGGATTATTTGTCATGATTACTGAATTTTGTTTTTAGAGAACCGTTTTGCCAGCCAGGACGATAAAACGGTAATGATCAATACTACAATGGTTAATATTAAAGCTGAGGCATAAGCGCGCCCTTGCACTTCTTCCACAGGACTGCCCAATTGGAAGAATATGGCTAATGGTAATGTTGCCGCGGGCTGGTGTAATGATGTAGGAATATTATCGCTGAAACCGGCTGTGAATAAAACTGATGCCACATCGCCTATTGCGCGACCAAATGATAGTAGGATGGCTGTAAATATTCCCGGCCTGATTTGTCTTAGAACCACTTTTGACATTTCCCAACGGGTTGCACCCAAAGCCAGTGAAGCATCGCGAAGCTCTTTTGGTACAGTGAGGATCACTTCGTCTAGTGTACGCACCAGGATAGGAATTACCAAAAGTGTAACGGCCACTATACCGCCCAGCAATGATGCTTTGATACCAAAATAAACCATGATGAGGAAACCGAACGCGCCATAAACGATGGATGGTATGCCGAATAACACATCAAAGGCAATTCGCAATGAGTTAGCGATAACATTACGGCTACCCAGGTACATGTTGATGTAAATAGCTACGGGAATACTGATAAGTAATCCTAATATGGTCGCACCTCCAGCAACGTATAGTGAACCGATGATTGCATTTAGAACCCCTCCTTCTTTACCGATATAAAAACCGCCACCGGGGATTTTGGTGATCATGTCCAAATTCATAAAAGGAACACCTTTGATAAATATGGTACCAACTATCAGGAAGAAGCTGCCTGCAACGATGGTGATCGACAGCAGCATCAGTACACGGAAAAAGTTTTCTTCTAATTTTCGCCTTGTCATGCTGCCAGTTTCCTTTCCAGTCGGGCTAAAATCACCCTTGAAATAATATTGAATAATAGAATGATCACAAACAGTAGCAATGCCGCGAACATCAATGCAGAATCATACATAGGGATAGATAACATCTCGCCATAGTTATTGGCGATCAATGCAGGCAGGGGATAGCCCGAATCAAATACCGAATGCGGGACATCAGCATTATTACCGCAGACCATCAGCACAGCTATTGTTTCGCCAAAAGCACGTGAGATAGCTAAGACTGTAGCAGCGATAATACCCGGCTTTGCTTTGCGCAAGTACACTTTTCTGATGGTTTCCCATTTGGTTGCTCCCAGCGAGAGGGATGCTTCTTTTAGTTCCTTCGGAATAGTATTCAGAACTTCGCAAACGATACTGACGATTAGTGGAAATATCATTACGGCCAACACAATTCCGCCAGCCAATACACTGTAGCCGGTAGAAAACTCAACAAAATGAGGTGCAATATGCTTTTGAATGAGTGGGATAATAAACAATACCCCCCATACGCCAAAAATTACCGGGGGTATGCCCGATAACAGGTTAACAAACGGAACCAGTATTTTTCTGACTCGCTGGGGTGCATATTCCGTTATATAAAACGAACTTAGCAAACACAATGGCAAAGCGATAATGATCGCTATGCCCGTGACCCATAGCGTGCCCATAATGAATGGGAAAAATCCGAACAGGCCTTTCATCGGTTTCCATTCGCTCGAAGTAAGCAAATGCCACCAGGAAGAATTATCGAGAACAGGTACGGATTTATAGTACAAACCGATGCCGATCACTATAACTACCGATACCGATAGTATAGTGAGCAGAAGCATTATTTTTGAAAGAACTTTATCTTTTAGTAGTCTGAATTTTTGCATTAAGTTGATCAGGTTGATTAAGTCGATTGAGTTAGATTAAGTTGATCGAGTTGAGTATTAAACCTAATTAACACAATCAACCACTTAACTCAATCAACTAAACATCAATTAAATTTTCTTTAATTCCTCAGCTATTTTCTGTTTTGAAAGCTGGATATATCCGTTTTCGTCAACATACTTCTGGCCTTCGGATAGTACAAATTTTACAAATGCCACCAGTTCTGGGCGTGTTGGTTTTCCTTTGAAAAGGAAACCAAGATTACGTGCAGGAGGGGATGGGTATTTACCGGATGCTATAGCATCTGTTAAGTTATCTATGGTATCGTAAAAATTCTCGTCAGCATCTATTTTTCCGTTGCCATTTACGTCTATCGGCAAAGCATGTACCCCGGCTACCTGTTTGCGGGTTTTCAGGTCGTACAGGTAAGCCAAATTATTGTAACCTATGCCGGTAACATCCTTTTTAACAGCCTGCGCCAAACCCGGATCACCGTAAACGCCTACACCGAGCAGGTCTTCCTGCTTTTTATTGAAGTACTTGGCCCATGTTTCAGCCGCACCAGCAGCGTCTGAACGGGTATAAACATGGATAGGCACGGATACTTTTCCACCTAGCTGATTCCAGTTCTTGATCGAGCCGCTTACAAATACATTTAAAAACTGATCGCGCTTTACACCTTTAGCTTCTAGCGCTGCTGCATTTGGATTGCCTGTATTAAAGGTTGGCACCACAGCATCTTTTGTTACGTAGACGGTATAGGCACCTTTTTTTACTTCGGCAGGATTGATATCTCTTGACGCCAGACCAATGTCTACCAGGCCGGATAGCGCGTCAGTGATACCCTTGCCCGCACCGCCTGCTGAGATATTGAATACCACGTTAGGGTGTATCTTCTTAAACTCCTGAGCCCATTTTACGGTAATAGGGTAGAGGGCGAAGGCACCAGAAATGTTGATAGTGCCTTTCAGGTCATCAGGTGCAGGTTTGTTTTCAGCCTTTTTGAAGGATGATAATGTGACAACTATACCAGTAATTGCTGCAAATGATAGTATAGTTCTCGGATTAAATAATATGCGTTTCATTGTTATTGCGTTTGCGTTTTTAGAATGCGATCTGTAATTGTGCTTCGATGATGTTATTTTTAACCTGCGTAACTTCTTCGCGTTTGTCCAGGTAATCAACAGCCAGTTTTGTCCATTTATTAAATACAAAGTTTACACCGCCTGCGTAGATTGTTGAACGGTCTGTTTTAACCACGGCATTTGGATCATAAGTATCATACCTTGCCACTAACTGTATTTGAGGGATGATATAATAACCTGCCTGGCCAAACCATCCATCTCTTTGAATTGCAGCGTCTGTACCGTGGATGTATTCTGCATTAAGCGATAATGCACCGATCACGTACTTACCATCAAAACCATAACGGTTGCGGGTTTGGCTTGCAGTTGCACCTGTTGGTATTCCCTGGCCGCGGTAAAGACTGCCGCCGAAATCCAGATTTTTGATTGGGTGTACTACAAATCTTCCTGAAAAGTCCTTATGGTTATTGTTGTCAGTAGTAACGTTATATCCGGCACCATTAAATACGCCAAATGAGTAATCGAAAAGATATCTGTCATCAATTTTGGCAAATGAGCCGCTTAATTGAGCACCGATATCCCGGCCGTTTGAGTTACCAATAACGTCTTTTGACCTGCTTACCAAAGCCTCAACGCCTTGCGAACGATCAATAAACTCCAGCTGACTATCCGATACCAGGCTTTCGTTTGAAAAGGGGAGTTTGAACTGACCTACCGTGAACTTTAAATAATCTGCGAATTTATAGGCAGTGTATGCGTCGATCAGTTTTACCGAACTCGCAAATTCTGTATAAACTTCATATGACCATTGATCGGTAATATTTCCTTTTGCGTCCAAACGGGCACGATGCAGGTCAAAAGCATTGTTCACGGTTTTCTGCTCGAAGCCCTGATAACGAGCCTGTACTAACCCACTTATTTGTAGCGCACGGCTACCTATGCTAATGCTATGTTGATTTTCTTTGTCTTTATCACGTTTCTGCTGTTCTTTCAAGGCAAGATCGGAGCGGAGTGAGTCGGCCTCCTGCTGCGTCAATAAATTTTTCTTGATCAGTAGGTTGAGTAATTCATCATTTGATTGTGCTTTAGATGCGATAGCTGAAGTGAGAATGATGATTACAAATAAAAGTCTTTTAAAGTAAAATGTTTTCATTGTTTGTGTTGAGTTGGGTTGTCTTTCTGGATGTGTAATCCTTATTATTTATTATCTATTAAAACCGTATTATCTATATAATCTACTGATTTAGTAGTGTAAATATGAAAAGTTAATTTGAATAAGTCAAAAAAGAATTCAAATATTTTTTCACACTTTCTATTATATATCTGATAATCAGTTACATAATTTATAATTTAGGTTGTAGGAATTGCACAGAAAAGCCGGTAATCATAACGACTACCGGCCTGGAATCAGTAAAGCAACCTCTAGACTTTACTGTATATTGTCTCCTTGTTTGATCTCGTCAGAGGCGTGAAGGAGTATTTTATCATTTGGCTTCAGGTCGCCGAATATTTCTGTTGAGTCATTGCTTGCAAGACCTTCTTTGATATCTACAATACTTGCCTTTCCATCGCGAACTGCAACTACGTATTCTTTTTCAGTAGAGCGCACAATGGCAGAATTAGGAACCAGTAATGATTTGGCACCTGATATCATCGGTATCTTAACCTCTGCGTACATGCCCGGCTTTAATTTCCCGTTTTGATTGATCACGTCAATTTCAATGGCTTCCTGGCGCATGCTTCCTAATGCATTGGCTGACCGACTGATATTAGCGGTATGCTCTTGACCCGGCATAGCGTTAAAAGTGAATTTCACTGGCTGGGTTAGATCTACCTTATCTACATAGTCCTCCGGGATATATACGGTAAGGCGCATTTTGTTTATATCCTGTATAATAAGCATGGGCTGATCAGTTTCTTTGCCCGGAGCTACCAATGCACCTGGAGAAACATTTCTTTGAACTATCATCCCGTCAAAAGGGGCGTAGATACGCAGATATCCTTGCATAGTGCGCACCGCCTCAACATTAGAATGTTCTGACTGGGCCATTGCATTATCAGCTTTCATTTTAGAACTGGCATTATCCAAATCTAAAGGCGATACAGAGCCTGGTTCTTTTGCAGCTTCTTTCAAACGTTCATACTTTTCCATACTGGCCTGTGCATTTTCCTGAGCCTGCATGTACCTGGAGTTTGCAGATTGCAATTGGGACTCCATTTCCGGTGCTTCCAGTATCATCAGTAACTGGCCTTTTTTCACCATTGAGCCGCGATCAACAAACAACTGTTTCACAAAACCATTCACTTTTGGAAATAGGTTCACCTCGTTGAATGGTACTAATTGTCCCGGTAAACTAGCTGAGCTGGAGAGCGCCTTTTCACTCACTGTGCCAAATTCATATTTACCCGTACTTTTACTATTGCCGGATTGTACTGTCAAGTCGACGGGTTTTTGATTGCCTGAACATGCTGCAAATAATGCGGTCACAGCTATTAACAAATAAGATCTATATTTCATGTTGTTGAATATTTAAATTGGTGGTTTCGGTTGACTCTTCAGGCATCAATGCCGGCGAATCGTAAGTTGTTTTTTCCTGTACCCAGGCAAAAACCATTGGCAGTATGAATAATGCCGCAAAGGTGGATGCAAACAGTCCGCCGATTACAGCGCGACCAAGCGGAGCAGATTGCTCACCTGCCTCGCCCAGGCCAGACGCCATCGGGATCATGCCTGCTATCATTGCCAGGCTGGTCATCAAAATGGGCCTCAAACGGATAGATGCGCTGGTTACTGCTGCTTTGGTTGAGTCTTTATATTCCAACCTTAAATTTTCAGCATTGGTTACGATCAGGATTGCATTGGCAACCGATACCCCGGTCGACATGATCATGCCCATATATGATTGAAGATTGAGCGTGCTGCCTGTTACAAGTAAAGCAGTAATCGATCCCAATATTACCGCAGGGATAGTTACCAATACAGTAAGTGATACTTTAAATGATTGGTAATTGGCAGCCAGTAACAGGAATATAACCAGGATAGCAAACCCCAAACCATTTTGCAAACTGCTTAAAGTTTCATTCAACAATCCCGACATACCGCCGACTTCTGCAATTAATCCTTTTGGTAGCGTACCTATGGATTTTATGGCTTTTTGTACATCGGTAGTAGCTGTACCCAAATCCTTTTTATAAATATTGGCACTAATGGTAATAAAGCGGCGTGGGCCTGTGCGGTCATATTCAGCGGGTGTTGTGGTTTGCTTAAAGGTGGCCACATCGGCAAGAGTAGGGCTACTTTTGCCTTTTACCAGTGGGATTTCTTTTAATTCGTCTAAATTATTCATTACATACTCCGGAACCTGGGCCTGTACCTGGTAGGTGTATGCGTTTTTTTCGTCAAGCCAAAGGTTTTTCAGTGTAAAGCGACTGGAGGAAGTACTGGCCGTAACTGAACGGGCAATATCGCTTACATTCAAACCCAACTGTGCAACCTTCAATCTATCGAGCGTAATGGCAATAACGGGGTAGTCCAAAGGTTGATTAATCTGTACATCGCGCAGATAGGGAATTTGTCGCAGTTTATTCAACACTTTAGAACCATAGCCTTTTATCTGATCCAGATCCTTTCCGGCTACCTGCACCTCAATCGGCGTATTAGCTCCCAGGCTCATGATCTTTTCCGTCATATCGATCGGCTCGAAAGTGATGGTCATTTCGGGCAGGGCATGAGCAATGTTTTTTCGCAAGGCATCCTTTAGCTCATCCATATTGATATGGTAATTCTCATCAAGGTTTACCTGCAAGACTGCCTCGTGCGTGCCGGTATTAAATACATATAGGTTACTACTACCAAAGCTGCTGGGAACTAAACCGATATACCCGGAAGTGATCTCGACATGATTATTTACAGTCTTGTTAATGATACTGAGCACTTCTTTAAACTTGTCTTCCGTGCGCTCCAATCGGGTGCCTTGCGGTTCTTTTATTCGTATCTGAAATTGACCGTTGTTGAGCTTCGGCATCATATCTTTACCGATAAAAACAAAGCCGACTGCTCCCAACCCAATTACAACAACCAGGTAGGTAAGCACATATAACTTTTTGCGCGGCATCATCCGTTGGATGATGGACATAAAACGAATTTTAACCCGCTCAAACAGATCATTCTCTTCAGGATGCAATTCCTCCTGATGCCGATGCATTTGTACCTGCTCTTCCTGTGGCTTATCCAGCGATTCACCGGCATGCGCATGAATTTCGCCATGATGATAATGCTGATAGCGTTCGGCTTTGATAAGCCAATTGCTCAGTATAGGCACCAGCGTTTGTGCAAGGATATAGGAAACGATCATCGTTAACCCAATAGACAATGACAGCGGCAGAAACATCGCCTTAGGCACACCATTCATCATAAAGGATGGTGCGAATACCGCCAGGATACATAATAAGATCAGCAACAATGGGAATGATATCTCCTCACATGCATCATAAATTGCTTGCCGCTTAGACTTACCCATTTCAAGGTGCTGGTGAATGTTTTCTATAGTTACCGTCGCCTGATCGACGAGGATACCGATTGCCAAAGCCAAACCACTTAAAGTCATGATATTGATGGTCTGTCCGAAAAGGCCCAGTAAAAGCACACCGATCAGGATAGAAACCGGTATGGTGATCACTACGATCAGGCTGCTTCGCCAATCGCGTAGGAATAGCAAAACCATCAAACCTGTCAGCAAAGCACCGAGACCGCCTTCGGTCATCAGGCTTTTTACCGCATTTACCACGAAGACAGACTGGTCGAACTCGTAGGATATTTTTACATCGTTCGGCAACAGGTTCTGCATTTCAGGCATTTTGGCTTTCAGGCCTTGCACTACAGACCAGGTAGAGGCCGATGCCGTTTTTACAACTGGTATATAAACCGAGCGCTTACCATTGATCAAAGCATAATCAACCGTTACGTCGGTAGCGTCGGTTACTCTTGCAATGTCCTTTACATAAATAGGCACACCATTTTTGGTGATGACGGGGATGTTGCCAAAGTTGGTTGCATTCTTAACCAGTGTATTCATTGTGGTCAAATACATCGTATTACCCACGCGAAGGTTACCAGACGGCGACATTACGTTGAACTTGGCCAATGCATCTACCACTTCATCAGGGGTAAGATTAAAACTTCTCAGTTTATCAGGATCAACACTGAACACGATGGTACGTGCATTAGAACCAAATGGAGGAGGAGCAGAGAGGCCCGGAATGGTAGAGAACATAGGCCTGATGCGGGTAGCGGCAAGGTCGTAAATGTCTTTTAAGCTTTCACTTTTACTGTCTAATACCAACTCGCCAACAGGCAGCGATGAGGCATCATAACGTATAACCTGCGGAGGCAAAGCGCCGGGAGGGAAAAAGCCCTGGGCACGGCTCACTTGCAAGGCAACCTGTGCCGATGCCTCAGCCATGTTGGTGGTTTCGTAAAAGGATATTTTGATGATAGTTAAGCCTTGTATGCTCTTACTGCTGATGCTTTTCACACCATCTACATACAGGAACTGGTTTTGTAATCCCGTGGCAAAAAAGCCTTCCATTTGCTGAGCCGACATACCACCATATGATTCGATCACGTAAATGGTGGGCAGGTTAAGCTTGGGAAATATATCTATCGGGATATTCATTGCACTGAGCACTGCAAAAATCAAAAGGCTCATAGTGATCACTATCGTAGTGATTGGCCTTTTCAGTGCGGATGTGACCATTGACATAGTTTTCGTTATTTTAAAAGGTTTAATATGGTGCCTACTTTGTTGTCGGTTATGGCCTGGTTAAAAAATGCGTTGGTATAAGCATATTTAGCCTGCACATAATCAGTTTCGGCACGATAAAGTATGTTGAGGGCGGCGTCCAACTCGATAATATCTGTCAGTCCATTTTTATACAGCGAAAGCTTTTGACGATAGCCGTCATTGGCTGCTTTGAGCTGATGTGGTATTTCAGTCAACCGTTCGCGGGCCGTTTGCATTTCTGCATAAGCCTGGCTGGCATTGGCGGCAAGTAAGGTTTTTTGCTCCTGTAATTTATTCTGGAAATAGTCAGACTGCGTTTTCTGAGTGCGCACTTTTAACTGCTTGCGGCGCAGATCAAAAAGATTATAGGAAATACCCAATCCAACCAAATAATTATCCCGCTGGAATCCCCATCCATTTGAAAGACTATTAAAATGATCGTTAGCGTCTACACTCGAACCACGTCCCCAGGCAGCACCTTCCAGCATGATCTTTGGATTATACTGTTTCTTTACCAGGCTTTCCTGCTCTTTGCTGTTCTGATACAGCGATTTATAATAGTTAATGAGCGGATGATTGGCAGTATCGGTATTAAGCTGACCGTAAGGCGAGTTGATCAACTGATCTTCTACCAGCGTATCAGCTATGATAGTTTGATAGGGCAGACCGCTTACCGTAGCAAGTCGCAATTGAGTTTGCTGTAACTGGTTATTCAGCTCGATGTAATTCAGTCGAGCCTTTGATAACTCAGCATTCGCGATACTGGTGTCTACTCCCGGGCGCACACCACTGCGGGTAAGGGATCTAATCGAACGGAGTATCTCCTGATTGCGTTGGATATTGCGCGCTTGGATTTTTACATAATCCTGCAGGCTCATTAATTGTAGATAGTTACCTATGGTATAAGTCTCCAATTGATATTTTGATTGGGCAAAGTTGTTTTGCTCAACCTGTATGTTTGATTGGGCCACCCGGTTTTGAGCACCATATGCGCCGAAATTGTATATTTCCCAATCCAGCGCAGCTACACCGACGTTGGCTGAAACAGCTGTGGTATTACTTTCGGTACGCACGCCGCGGCTATCGGATGGGATGATCCCGAATCCGAAATAAGGACCGGCAACGTTGTTGTTGGTGCCTATATCGGCCTGGTAGTTCAAACGTAAGTTAGGCAACCAGTTGTTGCGGACTTCTGCTGCCTGCGCCTGCCTGATACGGATGGCCGACGAATCGGTTATTAAAGTGGGAGCGCTTTTATCTACTTGTATTAAGAGTTGCTTTAATGAAACGGCCTGTTGTGCGTTAGCCGCTATAGCAAACAACAGCAAAAACACCACAATCGGGCTTTTATTAATATTTAACATTTTTAGATCATTAATTTGACGAATTCAAAAAGTATAAGGCATACGTGCAGATGATATACTGCAGGTAATCATCTAGTTACTTCGTGAAATATCAAATAATGAGCTTGCCGGCCAGCAGGTAAGTATTCTCAGGCGGCAAAAGAGATAAGCGAATATCGGATAATATCCTGCCCGTTATTTTTCTTAACGGGTCGAACAGGGCAGGTAAAAGGCTAAGTAATAAAAGCGACATGGATGACAGCAACATCATCAACGGGTTGGAGAGTTGCTGGTGTATCTGTGTGGCATTTCTATCCGCATCTTCCAGGTTCTCGGGCTTGCGTTTAGAAAAACTCTTAACCAATATATTATGCGAGATATGGAACTTGAAATGATTGTTAGAGGCCTCAAAACCAAAGAAAGGTTTTGCGATAAACAGCAGCGCTGCAAATGCAAAGAAGATTTTAAAAGCCGGAGCTCCTCTCATTTTGATTTTAAGTGACACCTTTCAAATACAAAAGTGGTATTAAATTGTTTTACAAAAATCAATGTAACGTTAATGTTGCGCGAAGCTATGTCATAGTAATTTGAAAACAAGTGTTCACGAGCGTTCACGGCGATGTGAACGTAAACACTTTGAATAAAAAAGGCCCCTTAAAGGAGCCCATTTTGTTGATTGATTTATTTAGTTGTGGAATATGATTGGCTTAATCAGCGTTAGCCCTGAACATCAGTGCACCTACAGTTACGTTAGTTCGGCTGTCGATCAATATAGCGCCGCCATTGGCCTTATTGTCCTGGTAAAGATCAAAAGCTAATGGGTCAGCTGTTTTCACAACGATGCGACCGATGTCATTCAGCTTAAAATCTTCGACAAACTCTTGCTCCAGCGTATTGATATTCACCTTATACAATATTTCTTGTATACGACAACGAGTCAATTTACTATTGTGCTGCAGGAAATACGTGTGTGTTGTATCTAGTGGTTTGGTGTCCATCCAGCATAGATCTGCTTCGATCAGTTGGGAAACATGCGGCTTATTTTTCGCACTTACCAAAGTGTCGCCACGACTGATATCGATCTCATCTTCCAGGTGAATAGTTACTGACATACCTGATATAGCAGCTTCAGGCTCCGAATCAAGCAATTCAATTTTACTGATGGTTGATGTAAATCCTGACGGCAAAACGGTTACTTTATCATTCACACGGAATGAACCACTCGATACCCGACCTGCATAACCACGGTAATCGTGCAATTCCTCAGTTTGCGGGCGAACTACCCATTGTACCGGGAACCTTGCATGCTCCGTAAGTGTATCAGTTGGGATTTCAACGGTTTCGAGGTAAGGCAATAAGCTGCTGCCTTTAAACCAAGACATCCTTTCGGACGGATGTACGATATTATCGCCCTTAAGCGCACTTACAGGGATATAAGCAACATTATTCTCCAACTTTACCTGCCAGCACTTTATAATCACTAACTATTTTATTGAAAACGGCTTCGTCGTAATCCACCATATCCATTTTGTTGACACATACAACCACTTGTGGCAGGCCAAGTAAGGAAACCAAAAAGGAGTGACGTATGGTTTGCTCGATCACACCTTTACGTGCGTCGATCAGGATAATAGCCAAACCTGCATTTGAAGCACCGGTAACCATGTTACGCGTATACTGGATATGGCCCGGAGTATCGGCTATAATGAATTTACGTTTGTCAGTCTGGAAGTATTTGTAAGCAACGTCGATAGTAATACCTTGTTCGCGTTCGGCTTTCAAACCATCGGTTAAAATAGCAAGGTCGATAGTACCGTCATCATTTTTACGGTTAGAGGCCTGAAGTGCTTCTAATTGGTCGACCAAAATAGCACCGCTATCATAAAGCAGGCGACCTATAAGGGTACTTTTACCATCGTCAACACTACCTGCGGTTAAAAATTTTAGAATATTCATTTTCTTAATTTCGGATTTCGGATGTTCAATTTCGAATTTGTTAGCTTGGGTTTGAATTCCAATTGCTGAATTCTTTTAAAATTCCGCAATCGAAAATTCGAATTTCGAAATCAAAAATATCCCCCTTTCTTGCGGTCTTCCATTGCGGCTTCGCTCACTTTGTCATCCATGCGGGCACCGCGTTCGCTAACCCGGGAGGCGCTTATTTCGTCAATAATATTATCTATTTCAAAAGCGTATGACTCTACAGCAGCTGTACAGGTCATATCACCAACGGTACGGAAACGTACATTACGGCGTTCCACCACATCCTCATCGTCCATGTTCAGGAATGGAGAGGCTGCCATTAGCTGGCCATTACGGGTAATCACATCACGCTCATGAGCGAAATAGATAGTCGGTAATTCAATCTTTTCCCTGCGGATATAGTTCCATACATCCAGTTCGGTCCAGTTACTGATCGGGAATACACGAACGTTCTCGCCTTTGTGTATTTTACCGTTGTAGATGTTCCACAACTCAGGGCGCTGGCGTTTTGGGTCCCACTGACCAAACTCATCTCGAACTGAGAAAATACGCTCTTTAGCGCGGGCTTTTTCTTCATCACGGCGTGCACCACCTATGCAGGCATCAAACTGGTGTTTTGCGATAGTATTTAACAGCGTAACAGTTTGTAGCTGGTTACGACTGGCATTTTTACCTTTCTGTTCAACTACACGGCCAGCGTCTATATCATCCTGAACATGACCTACGATCAGCTTTTCGCCTATCCTTTTGATCATGTTGTCGCGATAAGTTATAGTCTCTTCAAAATTGTGACCGGTATCAATATGTACCAACGGGAAAGGAAATTTTCCCGGACGGAAAGCCTTCTCGGCCAACCTTACTAAAGTGATAGAATCCTTACCTCCCGAAAAAAGCAACGCAGGCTTTTCAAATTGCCCGGCTACTTCCCGCAAAATATGGATGGCTTCCGCCTCTAACTCATCTAAGTAATCCAACTGCTTCATTAATTATTAGTGATTTAGTGAATGAGTGAATTAGTGATTTGTTAATCTCCTAACTTGCTTCATTCACAATTAGTTTATTTTTCTGCTTATGATTGATTAATGCCCGAGTAAACCCACTCATTCACTAACTCACTCATTCGCTAATTCATTTATGCGCTTCGTGTAACCCGCACTCTTTTTTCGACTGGTCTTCCCACCACCAGCGGCCTGCCCTGAAATCTTCTCCGGGTTGAACTGCCCTGGTGCAAGGCTGGCAACCAATGCTTGGAAAGCCCCTGTCGTGAAGTGTATTGTATGGCACGTTATGTATCCTGATGTATTCTTTTACCTGGTCGAGGGTCCAATCGTAAATCGGGTGAAATTTAATCAAATTATTTTGTTCATCCCATTCAAGATTGTGCATGTCATGCCGGTTAACTGACTGTTCGGCGCGGATACCGGTTACCCAGCACTTATTACCTGAAAGGGCACGTTTCAGGGGTTCAACCTTGCGAATACCACAGCACTCTTTACGGTTCTCAACAGATTCGTAAAAACTGCTCGGCCCTTTGGCGTTGACCATCTTCTCCAGCAACTCGCTATTAGGATAATAAGCATGTATAGGTTTCTCGTACATTTCCATAGTACGGTTCCACACATAATAAGTTTCAGGGAAAAGACGGCCTGTTTCCAACGTAAACACCTTGATAGGCGGGTTGTTGGTAAAGATCATGTGCGTAATCACCTGGTCTTCCCAGCCAAAACTTGTTGAGAACACAATCTGTCCCGGAAACTTGTTTGCCAGTAATGACAATGCAGCTACCGGATCAAGACCCTGTATTTGTTGTTTAATATCTTCTAACTCACTCATCATAAAACGTGAACTCCTAAGAATTTTAGAATTGCTCTTACGCTGATTAATATCACAATTATAGCTACAGCCATCATAATAGCTTTGGCGGATATTTTATTTGAAATTTTAGCCGCAATAGGAGAGGCCAATGCACTTCCTATTACCAGGCCCGATACTGCCTCCCAACGTGCGCCGCCCAGCATAGTTATAAATGTCAGCGAACTCATCAATGCAATAAAGAAGCGTGATAACTTCACCGTCCCTAACGAGAACCGTGGATGACGGCCACCTGCTATCAAAGTTGACAACACAATAGAACCCCAGCCACCACCGCCAACGGCGTCAATAAAACCTCCACCAAAACCCAGTAAGCCAATTCTTTTAATTTTTGCGGTTGTTCTTTTGTGGCCGGTTTTTAAGGCCTTTCTAAATATAACAATACCTAATATCAAGGTATATAATGATACAAAAGGTTTGGTGTAAGAACTGTAATGCTCTAATGACGATAAAATATACGCTCCCAATACTGCACCAATGATACCCGGAATAAGCAGCATTTTAAACAGCTTCCAATTAATGTTGCCCATGCGGTAATGCATCCAGCCGGCAATACCATTGCTCAATATTTCAGAAAGGTGCACACCCATGCTTGCTGTGGCGGGTGTAATACCCATTGACAATGAGAAGGTTGTAGAAGTAACGCCATATGACATACCAATGGCGCCATCAATCATGGCAAACACAAAACCTGCACCAAGGAAATAGTAAAATAAAGGATTGATTCCCTCTACATAAGTTTTAAAATCCGGATCCTTATTCCATAATGTAAAGACTGTTACCACAATGGCAAACACCAGCGTGCCCCATAATAACCAGATCAGGTTCTTGTTAGCCTGTGGCTTTTTGTCGACTAATACAGCCGTAACGTTATTCAGCACCTTTACTTTATAGGCGAAATCACCCGAAAGCGAGTTTCTTAACGCATCCATTTGCTGCAGAGTGATATCCAGTTCTCCGGGAATACTTTCGTTTAGTACTTCCTTTAAACGTTTGGCGACAGTAGGGGATTTGCCATTAGTGGATATGGCTACTTTCAAATCGCCTTTTTGAACAATGGAGCCGAGATAGAAATCGCACAGATCGGGCTTATCGGCAATGTTTACCAACAGTTTCCGTTCGTGCGCAGAGCTTCTTATATACTCGTTTAGTTTATTGTCATTCGTCGCAGCAACCACAATATCCGCGTTATCAAGGTCGGTATCAACGAACGCTTTTTGAATGATGTTTACCCCTTCATACTCTCCCGCCAAAGCATGCACACCTGGTACAAACTCTTTGGCAATAATGGTCACTTTTGCCTTTGGGCTGTTGCCGAGCAAGGCTGTTAGTTTTTCCAAACCGACATTGCCTGCACCGATCAGTACCGTGTGCAAATTATTCAGCTTCAAAAAAACCGGGAAAAGCTGATTGCCTTCCGCTTTTTCTGTCTGAATAGTGGATGTACCGTTATTCCTGGGAGATAATGTCATAAAATTCCCTGATAGGTTGAAAATGCGGATGTAAGGACACCACTTCGCCAATCACGATTAAGGCAGGCGAGCTTATCCTTTTCTCCTCAACGACCTCTACAATAGTATCTATAATGCCAATGGCTACTTTTTCATTTTCGGTTGAACCGCTTTGAATTACAGCCACAGGCGTACGCTGTTTACCTTCTTTTTTAAATATCTCGGTAATTTCTGCCAGTTTATGCAAGCCCATCAGTACAACAATAGTAGCTCTTGTGCGGGCAGCCTCGTAAAGATCATTCGATATGCTACCGTCAGCTTTAGTACCTGTCACTACCCAAAAACTCTCGCTCATACCGCGATGAGTAACCGGGATATGCTGTAAACCAGGAACGCTAATTGAACTTGATATGCCCGGAACAATTTCAGTAGGAATACTATAAGATGCTGCGTGATCTAATTCCTCATAACCCCGACCGAATACAAACGGGTCGCCGCCCTTCAAACGAACAACGTGGCCGTAGTTTAGGGCATA
>Ga0207695_10004326_pt1 | contig 19451 bp, 20 predicted proteins | sample KBSC54metaG_FD_184354 | JGI IMG/M metagenome (GOLD analysis project Ga0207695, IMG submission 184354) | Corn rhizosphere microbial communities from Kellogg Biological Station, Michigan, USA - KBS C5-4 metaG (SPAdes) (version 2) | ecosystem: Host-associated > Plants > Roots > Rhizosphere > Soil... | reverse complement strand
GGGCGCGGATCTGGCTCTGCACAGCACCGGAAGCGGCCAGGATGCGGGGAAGCGCTAACTGCACCGGCGTCGCGACCGACAGGTAGGTGTCGGCAATCCATTCCAAGCCCTCGAGCGCGGCGGTGTGCCCCGCGCCGCTGGCCACGATCCAGCCGAGTTTCAACTGCGGCAGGCCGGCAATTTTCGAGAGGCCGCTCATCGAAAACGTCAGTACGGAACTGGAGTCCGCGAGCGTGGCGATCCGCATGGGATCTGCTCCGCTCGCGAAATCGGAGAAGACTTCATCGGACAGAATGGGCAGGCCGAACTTTTGCAGGCGTTCCCATTCGGCGCGTTTGAGGTAGGAGCCGGTGGGATTGTTGGGATTCACCACCACAATCGCTCGCGTACGCGGCGTGATGGCGCTCGCGAGCGCGGGAAAATCGATGTGCCAGACGCCGTCGTAGCGCAACGGATATTGGCGCACGCATACCGATTCCATGGCGGCCAGGTAATCGAACAACGGGTAGGACGGGCGGGGAACCAGGATTTCATCGCCGGGGTCGGCCAGCAGCTTGAAGAGATACGAATACGCTTCACTGGTGCTGGCGGTGAGCAGCAGGCGCGAGGCGGGAACTTCGACACTGCTCTGGGCGTAGTATTCCGAAACCGCTTGACGCGCTGAGAGGATTCCGCGAGGGTCCGGATCGTAGCGCAAGGCGCGCGGATCGGCGAGCGCCGCGAGAAGTTCTTCGCCCGGATAATGGAGGCCCGCGCGAGTAGGATTGGATTCGGTGAGATCCAGGATCACGGCGCCGTTGCGGCGCTTTTCAGCGAGTAGAATGCTCAGCGGATTGGGATGCGAATCCCACTGCAGGCGGGAAGAGAACACGCGAATCATGCTAGCAGATATGATGAAAGTCTATGGCTACGCAAACGACAGGACACGAACCTAATCCGCTCTTAATTTTTGATGCGTTGAACAGTTTCCAGCGCGCCACCTCACTGAAAGCTGCCATTGAACTGGATGTTTTTACACATATCGGCGCCGGCGTCACGGACGCGGCTGAGATTGCCCGCCGCGCCAACGCCAGTCCCAAGGGCATGCGGATTCTTTGCGACTTTCTGACGATCGAGGGCTTTCTTACTAAACACGGCGGGACCTATGGTCTGACTCCTGACACCGCCGCGTTTCTGGATAAGAAATCCCCCGCTTATTTGGGCTCAATCGCCCTTTTCCTGGTGCATCCTGCTCATGTCGCGAACTATCTGAATCTGACCGAGTCCGTCCGCAAGGGTGGCGCGGTCAACGAGCAGGGGAATATGGGCCCGGAGGCTCCGATCTGGGTAGAGTTCGCCAAGTGGATGGCGCCGATGTCGGCGATGGCCGCCGCAGGGATGGCGCAGATCGTTAATTTGCCCGGGCAGCCGATGAAGGTGCTGGATATCGCGGCGGGCCCGGGCGCCTACGGGATCGAGATCGCAAAACTGAATCCTCAAGCCGAGATCTACGGCCAGGATTGGAAGAATGTGCTGGAGCTTTCGAGCGAGCACGCACGGCAAGCGGGTGTGGGGGCTCGTTACCATACTATCCCCGGCAGCGCCTTTGACGTCGACTTCGGCACCGGCTACGATCTGATTCTGCTCCCTAATTTTCTGCACCACTTCGATCACGAGACCAATGTGAAGCTGCTGAAGCGGGTGCGCGCCGCGCTGAAGCCGGGCGGACGCGTGGCGACGGTGGAGTTTGTGCCGAATGAAGACCGGATCTCTCCGCCGCAAGCCGCCGGCTTCAGCATGATGATGCTCGGTTCGACCGAGGGCGGCGATGCTTATACTTTCAAGGAACTCGACGCCATGTTCCGCGACGCGGGATTCGGCGAGAGCGCCGCTCAGCCGCTGGGACCGCAGACGCTGATCTTGACGAAATACTAACCTACTTCTTGGCTATTTCTTCTCGATCGAGGTGACGCTGACATCGGTGCCCTCGCCCGAGGTGCTCACCGTCAGCATCACCGAGCGGGTTTTGCCGCCGTCTTGCGCCATCACCAAGCCGCCCTGCGGGGTATTGGTGGTCATGGTGATCGTAAAGCCGCCGCTTTTGAGTTGGTCCTGGTAGTACGACATGACGGCAGAGGGAGCGTCTTTGGTTTTGAAAGCGAAAGTGCTTTGGCCGCCGTCTTTGGTCTGCGAAGAGAAGGTCCCTTGCGGTGACGAGCCGGGATAAGTGGGAATCCAGGCGGGAATCTGATTGTTCCCGGTAGCGCCGAACTTCACGGTGCCGTCGGACGACTGCACTTCTATGGCGCCCTTATCGCCGTCGGTGTTGAGCTTGACGGTGGCCTCTTTGCCGTTTTCATCCGCGACTACCATGGTTTTCTTGTCGGGATCGAACTTGAGGGTCATGGTCTTGCCGGTTTTCTTCTCACGCACGGTGATGGTGCCGTTACTGTCGTCGCTCGATACGGTGTCGAGCTCCGGGTTCATCGTGACCATCATCTTCGCGGTAGCATAGCCGGGATTCTTGGAAAGCAGCGCGGAATCGAAACCCGACTGCTTGGCCTTGCGCATCAGGAAGTAGCCACCCAGGCCACACATGGCCGTTACGCCAAGCATCAGGACCACGAAACCGCCGAGAATCCACAGCAGAATATTGGACTTCTTGCCCGGCGGCAGCGGGGCCTGATTGGGAAACGGATTCTGGGACGGGAAAGCGGGAGGAACGGAGCTCGACATAGACGCGTATCCTTTCGTAGGTGAATCATACAACAATGGAAGGGTTGACTACCGCATCCAGTAGCTTGCCCCTCCGGCCGCCCGGTCCGAAAAACACGCGGCCCTGGCTGGGCGTGCTCCCGCACTTCCGCAAGGACCCCGCGGCGTATCTGCTGAGTGTTGCGCGGGAGCACGGCGACTTGGCCTATATGCGGCTGGGTCCGCAGCATGCTTTCGTTGTGAGCCATCCCGACGCCATCCGCGACATCCTGGTGACCCACCAGAATAACTTCACCAAGAGCCGCATGCTGGAGCGCGCCAAGGTGTTGTTAGGCGACGGGCTGCTGACCAGCGAAGGGGAGTTCCACACCCGGCAGCGAAGGCTGGTGCAGCCGGCGTTTCATCGCGACCGCCTGGTGCGCTACGCGGCGGACATGGTGATTTGCGCCGAACGCGCGGGGCTGACTTGGGCACCCGGCGCCGCGCTGGATATGCACCGCGAGATGACGCGGCTAACACTGGCGATCGTGGGCCGGACTTTGTTTAGCGCGGATGTCTCGTCCGACGCCGATGAAATCGGGCGCGCGATGGCGCAGATCTTTGAATTGTTCGACACGCTGCTGTTGCCGTTTTCCGATTGGATTCAGAAACTGCCAATCCCGCCGGTACGGCGCTTCGAAAAGGCGCGCGACCAACTGGATCGCATCGTCTACCGGCTGATTGCCGAGCGCCGCGCGAGCGGACAAGATGCCGGCGATCTGCTCTCCATGCTGCTGTTGGCGCAGGACGAGGATGATAAGGGGCACATGACCGACAAGCAGGTCCGGGACGAAGCGTTGACCCTGCTGATCGCCGGCCATGAAACTACCGCGAACGCTTTGACCTGGACATGGTACTTGCTTTCGCAAAATCCGGAAGTGGAAGCGCGGATGCACGAAGAGCTGGAGCGCGTGCTGGGCGGACGCCTGCCCACGTTTGACGACGTCATGCGGTTGCCTTATACCACCGGCGTCTTTGCCGAATCGCTGCGCCTGTTTCCGCCGGCGTGGGCCGTGGGGCGGCGCGCGAAGCAGGAATATTCGATCGGCGATTACGCAATCCCGGCCAAGTCGATTCTGTTGCTGAGCCCATGGGTGGTGCATCGCGATCCCCGCTGGTGGCCCGAACCCGAGCGCTTCAATCCGGATCGCTGGCGTCCCGAAGAGAGCGAGAAGCGCCCTAAATTCGCCTACTTCCCCTTCGGCGGCGGAGCGCGCGTGTGTATCGGCGAACGATTTGCGTGGGCCGAGGGCGTGCTAGTGCTGGCCACGCTCGCACAGCATTGGAAGATGCGCTTGGTTCCCGGTCATCCGGTGGCCACGCGTGCGGTGATCACTCTGCGGCCCAAGCACGGGATGAAGATGACGCTCGAGAGCAGAATTTCTGACGCTCGAGAGCAAGAATTTCTAAGGATGCTCCATAAAAATAAAGGAGCCGCCCGAAGGCGGCTCCCGGGCATACAAAACGAAATGGATTACGCCTGCCGGATCATTTCTACGTCGATGGTGAGGTCGACATCCTCGCCCACCAGGAAGCCGCCGGCTTCGAGAGCCACGTTGAAGGCCATTCCAAAGTCCTTGCGGTTGATACGGGTCTTAGCGGTGGCGCCGCGGCGCATGTTGCCCCAGGGATCTTTGGCCTCGCCCGTCAGCTCTTCGACGTTCAGGTTCACTTCCTTGGTGGTGCCGTGAATGGTGAGGTCGCCGGTCACATTGAAGCTATCGTCACCGGTGGCGGTCACTTTCTTGGACTTAAAAGTGATGGCCGGATACTTCTCGACATCCAGAAAATCAGGGCTCTTCAGGTGCCCGTCGCGCTGTTCGTCCCGCGTGCTGATGGTCGAAACGTCGATACTCGCTTCGACGGTCGACGCGGCCGGATTGGCTGGGTCAAAATTGACCGTTCCACTGACTTTGTCAAACTCGCCTTTCACGTTGGCGATCATCATATGGCGAACTTTGAACTGCGCCGAGGAGTGCGCGGTGTCGATCTGGTAGGTGCTCATCTAAATCCTTTCGCTTTGAAAATGCACTTCCTATCAGACCGCAAACCGGCGGCGCGCCGCAAGTGCAAGCGCTTGGAATGCGAGGAAAGTGCGGCCCCGCTAGTGCATGGCGGGCTCGGCAACCGGGGCGGCCTGGTGGTGCGATCGCAGCGGTACGTTTTTGAGCAGCAGGTTCAGCAGCACGGCTCCGCCCATCACGCAGGCGCTTGAAACGAAAATCAGGTGCAGGCCATGCACCAGCGACGCGCGCACGTTCAACATCAGCGTCTCGAGCAGCGCCGGGCCGCTGGGGGTTTGGCCGAACAGCGTCTCCAGTTGCGGACGCATTTGCACCAGCATGAGCGGGTTGTCGAAGAACTTCAATCCCGCTTCGGGCACGCCGGGCGGCAAATTGGCAACGAACTTCGCGTGATAGCTGGTGAGCAGCACGCTGCCAAAGAGCGAGACGCCCAGCGTGCTGCCGATCGCGCGGAAAAAGATGGTGGAGGCGGTGGCGGCGCCCATTTGCGCGCGCGGCGCCACGTTCTGCACGGCTACTGTGTAGACCGGTTGCAGCAATCCCATGCCGAGCCCGGCGAGAATCATGCCCAAGACGATCTGCGAACGCGGCGTCGAGGCATTCATGAGGGCGAAGATGATCATGCCGGCTGTGACCAGTATCGAGCCCAGCACGCCGGGCAGCTTATAGCTCCGCAAACGATAGGTCAACTGGCCGCCCAAAAAACTGCCGGTCACCGCGCCCAGCATCATCGGCGTCATCAGGGTGCCGGATTGCGTGGCGGAAACTCCCAGCACGCCCTGCATGAACAGCGGCAGATAAATAATCACGCCGAACATGCCCATGCCCAGCACGAAAATGCACACCGAACACACCCGGATCACCGGGTCCTTGAACAGCGTGAGCGGGATCAGCGGCTCGACGGCTCGATTTTCCGAATAGAGGAATGCGATCAGCATGGCTACTGCGATCACTAGCAGCGTTTCAACCCGGCCGGAGTTCCAGCCGTATTCCGTCACCCACGTAAAGGCCAGCAGCAGGGGCCCGATGCAGGCCAGCAGCGTAAACACGCCGGCCCAATCGAGAACCCGCCGCAATCCCTGCGGGCGAATGTCGGGAAATTCGAAATAGATCGCGGCGATGGCCACAATGCCCACCGGCAAATTGACGTAGAAGGTCGCGCGCCAGGAAACGTGATCGGTGAGCCAGCCGCCGAGCGTCGGCCCGAAGATGGCCGCCAGTCCCCACACGCCGGAGAAAAAGCCCTGATAGCGGCCGCGTTCGGCCGGCGAAAAAATGTCACCGACGATAGTAAAGATCAATCCCATGATGGCGCCCGCGCCGATGCCCTGCAGGCCACGGAACAGGATCAGCTGGTTCATGCCATCGAGTCCCAGGAAATTCAGATTCCCGGCGGCGCCGCATAGCGCCGAAGTGGCGACGAAGACGGCCGATCCCCACAGGAAGAACCATTTTCGCCCCCACAAATCCGACAACTTGGCAATGATGGGGACAATCATGGTGGAGGTCAGCATATACGCGGTTGCCACCCACGGATAGCGGTTGAAGCCAGCCAGCGAGGCAATGATGCGCGGCTCGGCGGTGCCGACAATGGTCTGATCGAGAGCCGCAAGAAACATGGCCAACACCAATCCGGTCATGGTGCCTACCAGTTGGGGACGGGTGAGGCGCACGATACCGGAGGTGTGGAATTGCGGTTCAGCCGCGGCCTTACTCATTGATTGATTTTAGCGGAAAGCGACTTTAAAGGTTGAGGGATTGTCGGCCTGGCAGGCCAAACTTCTCGGCAGTCTGGCCTTCAAAATCGAATTCAATGACCACGGCGGGTTCGTCGCCGACCACCCAGCCGTCATGTCCCGGACCGACAGCGTAGGCTTGGGGCGCGGCGAACTTTTCGATATGACCGTCGGCGAACTCCACGTGAATCTGCCCGCGCGCGATGAAACCAACGTGCGCGTGCTGGCACAGATCTGTCCCGATGGCGGATTTCAAGTGGGTCGACCAGCGGAAGCCGGGCGGATAGATCATGCGCTTCACGCGGCCGGCCCCCGCGCGAAAGACATCCACTTGCACGCCACCGATATGGCGCGTCTCCGTGGCTTTCATATCGGCGAGGATCGGATCAGAAGAGCCCATCCATCAATTACACTGTCCCGCGATCGAGGAGTCAAGCCATCGCTTACACGCAGGTTGATTCGGCAAGTTTTACTCGTCGGAACAGTTATCGGGTCTTTTGTTCAACCTTATCGGCGCCTTCTTCGGTCTTTTGGGCCGCCTTGTGCACGCCCTTCTTGGTGGTTTTTTTAGTAGCGCTGGCGGCTTTCTTAGCTGCTGAACCAGTTGCTTTTCCTGCTTCTTTGGCGTCTTGGCCGGCGTCTTTTATGTCGTCCTTTGCGGTTTGGGCAATCGCCAGCGATCCTCCCGTTAGTGCAATCGCGAGCAAGAAACTTTTGATAGTCATGCAGTGCTGTGTGCACTCCGAGGACCGAAGTTCATGACCGGCATCAACCTCTTTCCGGATTGAGCACGGCAATATAGCCCAGATTGCGATACAACTGCTTGTAATCGAGTCCGCAGCCGACAACGAAGCGGTCGGGGATCTCGAAGCAGCGGTAGTCGACCGGCACTTGCACGATGCGGCGCACGGAGCGATCGAGCAGCGTGCAGATTCCGAGCGAGCGCGGGCCGCGCCCGGCAAGCGTCTGCAAGAGATAGCGGGTGGTGAAGCCGGTATCGACAATATCTTCGACCAGTAGCACGTCTTCGTCGAGAATCGGCTGGTCGAGATCTTTGGCGATGCGGACCAATCCGGGCGTGGGTCCTTTTGACGGGCCGCCGAAGCTCGAAATAGCCAGGAAGTCGATCTTAACTGGAATAGAGAGGGCGCGCGCGAGGGCCGTCAGGAAAAAGACTGACCCCTTCAGCACGGCGATGAGCTTGAGATCGTGCCCGCGATATTTTTCGCTGATCTCGGCGGCCACTTCAGCGATTCTGAGGGAGACCTGTTCTTCCGTGAACAGGATGCGCTCGAGGTTCTCCGGTGGCGGCGTCACGAGGCCACCATCCCGAGGCCGTATTTAAACACCAGGTCCTGGAAATCTTTTTGATAGAACACCTGAATGTTGATGTGCGGATAGATAGCGCGCAACAGCTTCACCTTGCGATTCTTCTTGGTTACCAGAGATTGCTTCATGGTGGTGAGTTCCACGTAAAGATCGAATTCCGGCAGGTAGAAATCGGGGGTGAAGGCTTCCGTCACGCGACCGTCTTTGTCCCATTGCAGCGGAAAGCTGCGCGGTTCATATTCCCATTGAATCCGGTAGAAGTCCAGCAAATTGGCGAACATTTCTTCACTCGGATGGCTGAAGCTGGCCCGTGTGACACGCGCCCGCCGGACCGGAACGATGCCGCGTTTGGCTAGTTCGAGGCGCCTCACGAATTCGATTTCGTCCGCGGCGGTGGGAGACAGCAGGCCTTGCTGGCCGAGGCGGCTGGCGGTAGCCGCGGCCAGCATCTCAGCGGCGTGGGCGGCGTCGATGCGCGCCAGGTTCAGCGTGAGATCGAAAGCCGCGGGATCAGCCGAGGCGCGGCCGAAGCGGGCTTTGCGCAGACGTTTATGGGCGGCGTCGAGCTCACGGAGGCGCGCCACCGCCTGCGGTTTATCGAGCCGCAGATCCAGCATGAGATTGCCGGCGCGGTGCGCATCGAGAGTGGTGATGCGCACGCGCAGCAGCCAGGGCGCCGGGCTAAACAGGTGCTCGGAGCCATCGAAAGCGATGAGCAACGGATGCTCGCGGGCCAGACGCGCGAGCACCGCGACGGCCGCCGAGGCCCAGGCGCGCGGGGGTACGGGAGTCTCGCCGAATTCTTCAGTCATCCACTGCGCCAGGCGCGTTTCGGTGACCAGTTCGAATTCCAGGAGCTGCGCGGCTGCATGCGCCACTTCTTCCCAGCGCGATGCGGGGTCGCCCGAAATCGTAAGCAATGCCATCCGCTACACTGTCAGAATATCAGCCCCGATGGAGACGCAGAATATTTTTGTACGCCGGGCAACAGTGGCCGATCTGGAACTGGTGGTTCCGCTGTTTGACGCCTATCGTCAGTTTTACGGCCAGACGCGCGATCTGGACTTGGCGCGTGCGTTTCTCCGGGAACGGCTGGAGCGGGAACAAGCCGTGATTTTCCTGGCGCTGGATGCGCAGAGATCCGCTGTCGGGTTCACGCAACTTTTCCCCAGCTTTTCCTCCGCTGCCGCGCGGCGGATTTTCATCTTGAACGACTTGTTCGTCGATCCAGCAGCGCGGCGCTGCGGAGTGGGGCAACGGTTGCTAAGTGCCAGGGAGCGGTCCGGCTCACACTATCCACGGCGCTAACGAACACACCGGCGCAGTCGTTGTATGAAGCCGCAGGGTGGCGTCGCGATGAAGTTTTCTGCGGTTACAATCTGGCGCTCTGAAACTTTACGCTGAGTGCAGAACTGGCTTCAGTGACGGCCCGCAGTCAGCCAACTCCCTCCGCCAAGGACCAGTTTCGAACATAACTGCGGGTCCGCCCTCTTAGTTTAAGTGCTTTAGCCGCGTGGATGGCGGCGTGCACATAGAGCGTACCGACAGGCAGTACTAACGAGGAGAATAAATGAAACAGCTGGTTTGCAGCGATGATGTTACCGCGGGACTTGGGTTCGCGGCTCAATTTTCAGTAGGAATTCATATTGGTGAGCCGCCGCACCCCCGTGTGTTGCGCGTCCGCCCCGTCGCGCCGGGCCCGGGTTATTCCTGGGTGGACGGATATTGGTACCCGGTCGGGAATCGCTATACCTGGCATCAAGGCTATTGGACCCGCCCACCCTATGAGGGATCGCAGTGGATGGCGCCCCGTTATGAAGGCGGGATGTATTATCAGGGCTACTGGAACGGGAATAACGGGCAAGTGGGACACGACCACCGCTCGGACCGCGATCGCAACCGGCGTGACTACCGGGATCGTGATGGCGACGGCCGTCCGGACCGCCGCTAGTTATAGCCGCCGCACGGGCTGATCCATTACCTTACTCAACAGCTCCTCAACCGTGTGGCTATTCCGTGGGGGGCGGAGCGCCGGTGCGAGCTCGGCCAACGGCTCGAGCACAAACCTGCGCTCCGCCATTCGCGGATGCGGAATTTCGAGGCCCGCCGCGTGAATCACCGTATCGCCGAAGAGCAGGATGTCCAGGTCGATCACGCGCGGCCCCTTGGCAACCGTGCGCTCCCGCCCCATCTCGTGTTCGATCCTGAGCAAGCGCGCCAGCAATTGCCGAGGAAAAAGCGTGGTTTCCGCGGCCACCACCTGATTCAGAAACCACGGCTGATCGATCATATCGCGCGGCGCGGTTTCATATATCGACGAAGCGCGCGTTAAGCGTACGTGAGGCGAGGCGATTCGCTCGCGCGCGAGCAACAGGTTTTCGACACGATCGCCCAGGTTTGAGCCGAGCGCGATGTAAACAGTTTTCAAAGTGCGTCTCTTAAAACAGGGCGCCCTGCGAGCCGCCCCGCCGCCGCGCGATGCCAAAGTATTCAAAGCCGCGTTCCGTGCCGATGCGGCCGCGCGGGGTGCGGTCAAGAAAACCCAACTGCATCAGGTAGGGCTCGTAGACTTCTTCGATGGTGCCTTGCTCCTCATCGATCGACGCCGCGATCGTGCTCAGACCCACCGGGCCGCCGCCGTATTTTTCGAGCACGGTCAGCATAATCTTCTGGTCGATTTCATCCAAGCCGAAACGGTCCACTTCCAGCAGATTAAGAGCTTTTTCGGCGACGCCGGCATCCACATGCCCGTCGGCGCGCACCTGCGCATAGTCCCGCACACGGCGCAGCAGGCGGTTGGCAATGCGTGGAGTACCGCGGCTGCGGCGAGCGATTTCCTCGGCGCCGGCTGCGTCGATCTCGACATTGAGCAGGTTTGCCGAGCGGCGCACGATGCGTGCGAGTTCTTCGACTTCGTATGGATTCAGCCGCAGCACCAAGCCAAAGCGTCCGCGGAGTGGCGCGCTGATGATCCCCTGCCGGGTGGTGGCGCCAATCGCCGTGAAGGGCTTGATATCCATCGCCACGGTGCGCGCGCCCGGGCCGGTGCCGATCAGGATATCCATGCGGAAGTCTTCGAGCGCGGAGTAGATCATCTCCTCGACGTCCGGCTGAAGGCGATGGATTTCATCAATGAAAAAAACTTCGCGCTCCGCCACGTTGCTGAGGATGCCCACCAGGTCCAGTTTCTTTTGCAGAACCGGCCCGGAGGTTTGCTGTATACCCACACCTAACTCAGCGGCGATAATTCCGGCGAGCGTGGTTTTACCGAGCCCGGGGGGGCCATAGAGCAGCACGTGGTCCATCGCTTCCTCGCGCTTGCGCGCCGCCTCGATGGCGATCGAAAGCTGTTCCTTGAGCTTGCTTTGGCCCGCGAAATCTGCCAGCCGCAGCGGTCGCAACGCGGTTTCAAACTGCCGCTCTTCCTCGCGCAGCGATGCCGAAACGATGCCTTTTTCCTGCATGAAGCTTCAGTGTAGTGGAAGCGCGGAGAACCCGCCATTCGTATTCATCTGCCGCACCCGGCTTGCGAGGGCGGCCCGAAAAACTAGATAATGGGCCTCATTGGAGCCACTGGAGGAGGTGCGCACATGGGACGAATACTAGCTTTGAACCCCCCTTATGACGGGATGTCCATGATCGTAAATGTACTCGGGCGGGTGGGTTCGAGAGAGCCGAATAATCCCGATGACGTCCGGGTGGTGCAGCGTCTGCTCCAGATGTGCTCTCGCGGACAGGCCTTCTCCTCAAGTGTCGGTGCAGCCCAGCCAACCGGGCACTTCGACGCCGTTACGGGCTTCTGGATTTTCTGGGTGCAGGATCGGGTTAGGGCCCTGATCACGCATTCGCAGATCGTGGATGGAGTGGTTTCCCCGGCGCACGGCTCTCATTACGCCCCCGGGGGAGGGATCTGGACCATCGTGCAGTTGAACGAGAGCGCGAAAAGTAACAGTCCCGCGGAATACGCGGCGTACCTGGCTGAGTGCACCAGGACTTGACGCGGGTTGAAGGTTCTCCGAACCTATCTCACCAGCTTCAACGCGCGCCGGAATAGCGCGTCGAATTCGTTCGATTCACTCTCCGAACGGGCCTTGTTGACCGCCGCTTCAGCCGAGGCGCGGGTGGCGCCGAAATTCATCAGTGCGGAGATTACGTCCTCCTCGGTGGTGCTGAAGGCGCCTTTCAGCGTGCCGCTTGCGCCTGCCGGGGACGTTCCGGCCGGCCCCAGTTTGTCGCGCAGTTCGAGCACCATGCGCTCGGCGGTTTTCTTGCCGACTCCGGGGATGCGCACCAGAAGCTCCACCGCGCCGGAGCGAATCGCGGCGACTAGGTCGTCGGTGGTGAGCCCGCTCAACGCGGTGATCGCCAGTTTGGGGCCGATGCCGCTCACGGCGATTAATTTTTCGAACAGCGCCTTATCGTCTTTGGACAGGAAACCGTAGAGCGCCAGGAGGTCTTCGCGCACATGCTGGTAGATATGCATTTGTACCGGAGCACCCTGCTCGGGAAGCGATGAGAAAGCCGAGACGGGGATGGTAACGTCATAGCCCACTCCATGAACGTCGATGACGATCTGGTTGGGATGCTTTTCGAGAAGTGTGCCGCGCAGATGCGAGATCATTAGAATTCAGGATACGAAACCGGAGAGAGTAACGCCTTGCGAAGACGCTTTTTTGTGGACCAGGTCCGCAACGGACATGCGGAGATATCGGGCGACGACGCGCGCCACCTGACGCGGGTGCTGCGCGTTGAAACCGGCCAGCGCTACGAGATTTCCGACAATCGTGCCGTGTATCTGGCGGAGATCGAGACCGCGCGCAAGGAACACGTGATCTTCCGCATGCTGGAAAAGCTGCCGGTGATCGAGCCGCCCGTTCGGATGACTTTGTGCGCCGCGATCGTGAAATTCGATCACTTCGAATGGATGATTGAGAAGGCCACCGAGCTGGGGGTTGCCCGCATCGTGCCGATGATCAGCGTGCGCACCGAAAGAGGTCTGGATAAAGCCGCGCCCAAGCGCCTGGAACGGTGGCGGCGCATCGGACTCGAAGCCAGCCAGCAATCCCGGCGCGCGCATCTTCCGGAGATCGATGAGCCTGAAAGATGGGAGGATGCACTGGCTACCGCAGCGGCATATCGCTATGCGTTGGACGAAAATACAGCGCGCCCGCTGCCCATGGCGTTTCCCGCAGAGCGGCGCGCAGCCGATGCGGTAGCTCTGCTGATTGGCCCCGAAGGCGGATGGACCGAAGAGGAACGCTCTGAGTTCATGGCGGCGGGATGGGCGGCGGTGTCGCTCGGCCCGTCAATTTTGCGCGCGGAAACCGCGGCGCTGGCCGCACTCGCGGTTGTGTCGGCGGCGTGGTTGCCGCTCGACGTTGCTACACTAAAGCATTGATTCACCGCCTGGTCTTAGAAAATCTCAAGCACCGTCCGGTGCGAACTCTGCTCAGCGCCGTCGCTATCGGAGTACAGGTCACCATGATCCTCACGCTGGTGGGCGTGAGCCAGGGTGTACTCGGGGATATCGCAGCGCACTCGCGGGGGACCGGTGCCGACATCCTGGTGCGGCCTCCGGGCAGCTCCGTGCTGGCGTTTTCGGGCGACATGCCTGAGGGCATCGTAGGGCTGATCCGCAAGGAGCCGCACGTGGAGCAGGCCACCGGCACCAAGGTGCAATCCATTGGCAATTTCGACTCCATCGCGGGCATCAATCTTGATGAGTTCAATCGCATGAGCGGCGGATTCCGTTATCTGGAAGGCGGTCCTTTCACCGGCCCCGATGATCTGCTGATCGATGACGTCTACGCGCACGCCCACAAGCTGCACGCCGGCGATACTCTGGACCTGGGCCTCAAATGGCACATCGCGGGAGTAGTGCAATCCGGCAAGCTGTCGCACATATTCGCGCCGCTCGCCTCGCTGCAGGAAAAATATTCCGCGAAGGACAAAGTCAGCGTCATCTATGTGAAAATCGACGATCCGAAAAATCTGGCGGCGGTGATCGATTCGCTGCGCAAGAAGCTTGAGGATTACAAAGTTTTCTCGATGGACGAATTTGTGTCGCTGATCTCGGTGGACAGCATTCCTATTCTGAAGCGCTTCACCAACGTGGTGATTGGCTTGGCCGTCGTGGTGGGTTTCCTGGTGGTGTTTCTGTCGATGTACACGGCGGTGCTCGAACGCACTCGCGAAATCGGAATTCTAAAAGCGCTGGGCGCCTCGCCCGGCTATATCATGACCATTCTGCTGCGCGAAACTTTTCTGCTGGCCGTCGCGGGGGCCATCGCCGGCATCCTGATGAGTTATGGCACGCAGGCGGTTCTGCGCATGGCGGTGCCCACCATGCCCATGCTGATCGCGCACGCCTGGTGGCCCTGGGCGGCGTTGATCGCCTTGATCGGTTCCATGATCGGCGCGATTTACCCGGGCCTCAAGGCCGCGCGGCAGGACGCCATTGAAGCGCTGGCTTACGATTGATTTTTCATGATTGAGATCCGGAACCTGAAGAAGACCTATCGCGTCGGTGAGATCGATGTGCATGCGCTGCGAGGCGTCGATCTTTCCGTGGAGCGCGGCGATTTTCTGGCCATCGTCGGCCCCAGCGGATCCGGCAAATCAACGCTATTCCATATTTTGGGCGGTCTCACGCCGCCAACCTCGGGTAGCATTTACATCGACGGCCACGACCTGCTGGCAATGACGGAAGCCGAGCGCACCAATCTGCGCAAGACCGGTGTGGGTTTCGTATTCCAAAAATACAATCTGCTGCCGACCTTGACCGCTGCCGACAACATCGAAATTGCCCGCGACATCGCTGGAAAACGCGGGACACCCGACCCGCAGTTCGATGAAATTCTAGGCCTGCTGGGCCTCAAGGGCCGCTTGCACCACAAGCCGCGCGCGCTTTCGGGCGGGGAACAGCAGCGGGTGGCGATAGCGCGCGCAATCGTCAATCACCCGGCGCTGCTGCTGGCCGATGAGCCTACCGGCAACCTGGACACTGAGAATTCAGAAGCGGTGCTGGGGCTATTGCGCGATCTGAATACCCGGCTCGGCCAGACCATCCTGATGATCACCCACAACCCGGAAGCGGCGGCCTACGCGCACCGGATTGTGAAGATGCGAGACGGGCGCGTGGTGGAGTAACGCGTCCGGGTCCCGGGAACCTTTCTTGGCGCGCGGTGTCTATGAGGGCATGTTCGAGCAATCCATGCTGCTCTCTTCCGCGCCTGGCAAGAAGGCCGGAGCGCTAGCGGCTTCACTCGGGGCGCAGACTCTCGCAGTCGGCACGCTGTTGCTGCTCCCCTTGCTTTACACGGACCGCTTGCCTTTCGTGCAATTGCAGTTGCCTACGTTCATGCCGTCGCCACCGCCGCCCGAACATCCCAAGTCCGAACCAACGCCGCGTACCCGGTCAGGAGTGAGGATCGGGCATGTATTCACCGTTCCCACGGCCATTCCGCCGCTCAATACGCAGCCTGAGATTATCGACACCGCACCGGGTTTGCCGGATCGCATAGATCCCGGGTCGCCGGTTCCGTTGGCGCTCAACATGATCTTTACGCACGTGATTCCGCCACCGCCGCAAGTTATCGAACCCGCGCCCAGCGCGCCGGTCAGCGTCACCAGCGAAATTCAATCCGCCAAGTTGATGCGGAAAGTAATCCCGGTTTATCCGAGGATGGCCATCATCGCCCACATTTCTGGAACTGTCCGTTTGATCGGGAAGGTGGGAACGGACGGCACCGTGCAGCAGATTCAAGTAGTCAGCGACCCTGCGCTTCTGGTACAAGCCGCGCTCGACGCAGTGCGCCAGTGGGTCTACCGGCCGACGCTGCTCCACGGCAAACCAGTGGAGGTAGTCGCGCCAATCGATGTGACCTTCAACCTGTCACAATAATGCGCTTCCACTTCTTGCCGGCGCGGACCGTGTAGGTCCTGGGCTCGGCGTGAAACAACATGCCGGCTCGAACGCCCTCTATCTCCACCGCGCCGGATTTGATGAGACGCTCCGCTTCGGTTCGAGTAGGCGCCAGGCCGATCGCGTGCAACATTTGCGGAACGCGGAGGTCGCCGGCCGAGCCGTAGTCCACCGTATCGACATCGCCGGGCATCGCTCCTTGCCGCACTTCGCGATTAAAGTCGTCGAGCGCCTGCGCCGCATCCGCCTGCGAGTGAAAATCCGCGACGATGCGTCCGGCGAGTTCCATCTTCACACCCATGGGCTCACGCGGTTTGAGAGCTGCGATCTCAGGCAGCGACAAATCCGTCAGCAGTTCCCAATAGCGCCACATCAGCGCATCGCTGATGCCCATGACCTTGCGAAACATTACCTTCGGCGGCTCCGTGATGCCGATGTAGTTGTTCTTGGATTTCGACATCTTCTCGACTCCGTCGGTGCCTTCAAGCAAGGGCGTGGTCGCGACGATTTGCGGTGGCTGGTCGAAGTCGCGCTGGAGTTCGCGGCCTACCAGCAGGTTGAACTTCTGATCCGTTCCGCCCAGTTCGACGTCGCATTTGAGCATTACGGAATCGTAGCCCTGCACCAGGGGATACAGAAGTTCGTGCATGGAAATCGGCGTTCCATCTTTCAAGCGTTTCGTAAACTCGTCGCGCTCGAGAATACGAGCCACGGTGTACTTCGAGCACAGCCGGATCATATCCTCGAACTTCATCTTGTCGAGCCAGTCGCTGTTGAAGCGGATTTCGGTGCGCTTAGGGTCAAGAATCTTGAAGACCTGGGCTTTGTAGGTATCGGCGTTGCGATTGATGTCGGCGCGCGTCAAGGGGGGGCGCGTGATGTTGCGGCCGGTGGGATCGCCGATCATGCCGGTTCCGTCGCCGATCAGGAAAATGACGGCGTGACCCAGATCCTGAAAATGCTTCATCTTGCGCAGTAGTACGGTGTGGCCCAGGTGCAGATCGGGCGCCGTAGGGTCGAAGCCCGCCTTGACACGTAGCGGACGGCCGGTCTTGGCGGCTTCCGTGAGGCGCGCCTTCAAGTCCTCTTCGCGGATGATTTCCGAAAAACCTTTTTTCAAATATGCAAGCTGTTCGGGAACGGGAGCAAAGGACACTTTACAATTGTAAACATGAAGGCGATCTGGCTCATGAGCTTCCTTATTTCTGTCGCTTCCGCGCAGTCCCTCACTGACCGGTATTTCGATGAATACTATTTTCCATTCAATCCGTCGGCGGGCACCTCCGCGGGCCTCCATCAGTACGATGGCCAGCTGGAGGATTACTCCAAAGCCGGTGTCGATGCGCGCGTCGCCAAGCTCCAGCAGTTCGAGGCTGAATTCGCTAAACTTCCGCCCGACCCGGATCGCGATATCGTGCTCGCGAACATCCGCGCGAATCTGCTGGAGTACCAGACGGTGCGCAGTTGGGAGCGAAATCCGGACATTTATTCGAGCGGCATTTCGAGCAGCGCATTCACCATCATCAGCCGCACCTTTGCGCCGCCGGAGGCGCGGCTGCGTTCGCTGATCTCGCGCGAGCGAAAAATGCCGCAGGTGCTGGCCGCCGCACGGGCGAATCTGAAGAACCCACCGAAGATTTATACCGAGATTGCCATCGAACAAGTGCCGGGGATCATCAGCTTCTTTCAGAAAGATGTTCCGCTGGCGTTCAAAAGCGTGACGGATCAAAAACTGCTGGCGGATTTCCGTACCGCCAATGACGCCGTGATCAAAGCGCTGGCGGATTACCAGACCCATTTGCAGACCGACGTGCTGCCGCGATCCAACGGCGATTTCCGGATGGGAGCGGAAACCTACTCCAAGAAGCTGCGGTACGAAGAAATGGTGGATATCCCGCTCGACCGGCTCCTGCAGATCGGCTATGCGGACTTGCGCGCGAATCAAAAAAAATATCGCGAAACCGGGTTGCTAATCGACAAAACCAAAACTCCGCAGCAGATTCTGGCGGCAGCGGTAAAGGACCATCCGGCACCCGATCAATTGCTGGACGCATTTCGCAACACGCTGGTCGGCTTGCGCGACTTCATTACCAGCCATAAGCTGGTGACGATTCCTTCGCCCGTGCTTCCCATTCTTGAAGAGACGCCGCCGTTTATGCGCGCGACCACCTTCGCGTCGATGGACACGCCGGGACCCTATGAGAAGGTGGCCAAGGAAGCTTTCTTCAACGTAACGCTTCCGGAAAAAAGCTGGACGCCGCAGCGCGTCGAGGGATTCATGGGACAATTCAACCGCGGAACCATCCTTTCCACCGCGATTCATGAAGCCTACCCGGGCCATTACGTGCAGTTTTTGTGGATGCAGCAAATTCCATCGCGCGTGCGCAAATTGTTGGGCGCCAATACCAACGTCGAGGGCTGGGCGCATTATTGCGAGCAAATGATGCTGGATGAAGGATACTCGAGCGACCCCAAGATGCGGCTGGGCCAGCTTCAGGACGCGCTGCTCCGTGACGCCCGCTACATCGTAGGCATCGAGATGCACACCGGCAAGCTAAGCTTCGATCAGGCCGTCGACTTCTTTCAAAAAGAGGGCTATCAGACGCATGAAGTGGGTCTGGTTGAGACCAAGCGCGGCACCTCCGACGCGACCTACTTGTATTACACGCTGGGCAAGCTGGAAATCCTTAAGCTACGCGAAGACTACAAGAAGATGCGCGGCAGCCAATTCTCACTGCTCGAATTTCACGACAACTTCCTGAAGCAGGGCTTCCCGCCCATCAAGATCGTACGCAAGGCTATGCTGGGCAACGATTCGCCGACGCTCTAGGCGCCCAACAGTTTAGACCACCACTTCGATCGCGAATGGCGGCAGTTTGCGGCGGCCGATGTTCAGATTGACGTGGTGGAGTCCCGGGCCAATTTGCTCGGGCAGGCGGAAGTTCACCTGATAGCGCTGCGGGCGCGGATCGATGCAGATTCTTTCGAGATCCTCGACCGGTTGTTCTCCCATCCAGATTTCGATGTCGGAAGGGCGCGCGACTTCTTCGAGCGTCAGCTTCACGATGCGGTTCTCTATCCGCCGGGGCGCCGTGACGATGCGCGGGATGGGCGGCCCGGGAGGAATCACGCGCAGGGTTGCCGGCTGAGACAGGGGCCGATCCAGCCAGAAAAGTTGCACCGGCAGCAGCCCGGTAGCCTCCAATTCCGGCAGATCCACGCGAATGCGCTGCCAGCCGTCGCGGTCGGGCGCGCCCACTGAAGTGATGGTTCCGAGTGAACTGCCGATGGTGGCACGCAAGTGATTGAGCCCGGCGTCAGGCGGTAGGTTACCCGCGCGGATGGAGATGGCGGCGAAGCGTCCGCGGCAGGGAGCGACCGGCTCAAAGCTGCTGGCGTTGGTGATTTTGTGGATCGTCACGGGGAGTGTATCCCGCGCAGCGGACATCTTTGCTTCGAGACCGGCAGACCATCCGGCGGGCTGCTTGCGCCAGGTAGTCCACATGGATTGAGTCGAAACCCCATCCAGCGCCAGCACTTGAAAATCGTGCGCTTCGGCGAATTCCAAAAGTTCGTGCGAGGTGAAGTGCCCGCCGGTCCATTGATCGAATTGGTGGTCAAAAGACTGGCTTCCCGCCGAGCCGCTGAACTGCAAGCGCGCCAGTCCCCCCGCACGCAGAACACGGTGAATCTCGCGCAGGAAGG
>Ga0207695_10004325_pt1 | contig 19452 bp, 15 predicted proteins | sample KBSC54metaG_FD_184354 | JGI IMG/M metagenome (GOLD analysis project Ga0207695, IMG submission 184354) | Corn rhizosphere microbial communities from Kellogg Biological Station, Michigan, USA - KBS C5-4 metaG (SPAdes) (version 2) | ecosystem: Host-associated > Plants > Roots > Rhizosphere > Soil... | reverse complement strand
GCTTTTGAGACAGAACCTATTTCGGATGTTGTTGGTGAGACTCCAACACGTGAATCGTCAGAACTGCTGTTCGCCTGACGTATCAATGTGAAGCTGCATAGTTTTGCATAGATTTTTTTGAACGGTGATCCCGGAAGTCCGTCCTAATGGCTCGACCCGCTCTTTTCCTTCAGGGGACACGGCAGCGGCTTTTTTAGGGCCGGCTTTTATCCTTCTTAGATATGGATCTCAAGCGATGCCGTTCCATCTGGTTTGGATGACGGCCGTGGCCGTGACGGTTGCAGTCAGCCGTGTCCTTATTAAGGCACACTGGGTGCATGACGTGGTAGCAGGGGCAGTTTTGGGTTGCAGTGTGGTGTATTTAATAGGCTTGATAGAGTGAAAAAATTCGGGAAAGCGATAAGCCGGATTTTGTCGTGAGCAATCATTCCTCTAGGAGCCTTGTTGCCAAAGCTCTCGAGCGATCTTGCGCCAAGTAACTGCGGAGAACAAACTTGGCGCTCTTGCTTCGGATAGGGTTTATAGCACCTTGCCTCTCGGCAAGTGTGGCGGATTCTTAAAATCCGCATTTTCAGCCTGTCTGCCGAAACCGGCAGCGGAGTATTTTCTGTTACACTTTCCGTAGCCTTGCGGCCCCCAGCCTTTCGCTGGTATCCTCTCCTGTGAAGTCCAGACTTTCCTCTGTCTCATTAGACAGCGATTGCTTACTTTCCCGAAAAACTCTTTAGGTATCTCTCTATTAAGTTGCGCTCGCAACTCTTCTTCGTCGACGTTTCGTTGTTATTTCTGCACCTGCGGCTGATGCTTCTTCCGGCTGCCAATAGTGTATGCGAGAACAGTGTTCGCAGAAGACAAGATTTTCTCCTTTGCGGACGATGTTTTCATGTTGCGCTGTCAGTGCAATATGGCAACCGCTGCAGGTTCTATTTTCAATCGGAACAACGACGCGGTCTTTTTTATTCCGAAGTAGTCGTTCATACGTTTGGAGCACTTCGACATTTGCGCTTTTTGCCAAACGGTCTCTTTCTGCTTTTAAGGAAGAGCCTTCATCATTGATTAGCTTGATGCTTTCTTTGATTTCATTTTCTAAAGAAGAGCTGCTGATCTCGGATGTTTGGAGGCTCTCTTTAATTTTATTGAGAAGCTCTTCGCCGGCAACGCGTTTATCAACGATGTCAGACACTTTTTGCTCGGTATTGATCTTCTCACGCTCGAGAGCTGTCATTTCTTGCGTCAATGCATTAAACTCTTCCACTTTTTTGACAGAGCCCTGCTGCGTTTCAAGTCTTTTCATCTTCGCAACGATCTCTTGGATCTTCGCTTCCAGTGCTTGAGCTTGTTTTCCGTATTCGCTGATCTCATTTTCTTTTTCAGTCAGCTGCAGGTGGAGCTCTTTGCGCAAAGCTTCGATCTGTTCGATCTCTTTTAAGCGTTCTTTTTTAACACGCATCAGACGGAGCATCTTCATGTCGAGCTCTTGGATCTCCAAAATCGTCTTGAGGGCATCTTTCATGGGCAATAATCCTTGTGTGGTCACTTAGGATATAGGGCAGTTCACTTTCTTCTCAAGGGGATTTTTGGAGATATACACAAATGAATTCAAAAATTTGAGCCTGCCTGCGTCGGCTTTCCCTGAATTTCGCCCCGTCTGCATCGCTCAACTTATTCAAGTTGAGCTGCTTCGACGCCGGCTATGCCTGGGCAAAATTTAGGGAGCCTCCTTGGCATTTCTCAAACTTTTGAATTCATTTGTGTATACCCAAGAAAATAACCTTTCTGACAGAATGCAAACAAATGTCATACCTAAAAAAATATTTTAACAAAGTTCCGGAAGCGCAGCGGAAGACAGAAGCGATCGCCTACTTGGCTTCCATTGATGCTGTCCATGCAACATTTCCCGGCATTGGGAACGCGATCATACAAGAGCTCAAAGACCAACGATCCCATCTTAAACTGATTGCCTCTGAAAATTTTTCTTCACTTCCTGTCCAGCTGGCCATGGGCAATCTTCTAACGGATAAATACTCGGAAGGGTATCCGTTTCACCGGTTTTATGCTGGCTGCGACAACGTCGATTTTGTCGAAGCTGCCGCCGTCGAAGAGCTTAAGAAAATTTTTAATTGCGATCATGCCTATGTTCAGCCGCATTCAGGCGCTGATGCCAACATGGTGGCATTTTGGTCGATCTTGGTCTATCGCGTCCAAAACAAAGAAGTGGAACGGCTGGGTAAAAAATCGGTCGATGAGCTCACTCCGGAAGATTATGAGAAGATGCGGCATCTTCTCATGAATCAAAAAGTAATGGGGATGTCGCTCAATTCCGGCGGACATCTAACGCATGGCTACCGGCATAATATTTCTTCAAAAATGATGCATGCGGTTGTCTATGATGTCGATCCGCACACAGGCTATCTTGACTACAAAGCGCTTGAGATCCAGGTGAAAAAAGAAAAGCCGGCGATTTTGATCGCAGGCTATTCGGCCTATCCTCGACTGATCGATTTTGCCAAGATGCGAGAAATTGCCAACACAGTCGGCGCGACTTTCATGGTCGACATGGCCCACTTTGCCGGTCTTGTTGCAGGAAAAGTGATGCAAGGCAATTACGATCCGGTTCCTTTTGCGCATGTCGTGACATCGACAACGCATAAAACACTCCGAGGTCCACGCGGCGGTCTTGTGCTATGTAAAAATGAATACAAAGAGGTGATCGATAAAGGGTGCCCTCTAGTTTTAGGAGGTCCGCTTCCGCATGTGATGGCTGCCAAAGCCGTTGCGTTTAAAGAGGCAAATACACCCGAATTCCGCACCTATGCGCATCAGATTGTCAAAAATTGCCATGCGCTTGCCGAAGAGTTTTTACATCAAGGCGTTCATCTGACCACTGGCGGCACCGATAACCATCTATTGGTTGCGAATGTCTACGATAAGTTCGGCCTCACCGGCCGGCAAGCCGAGACAGCGCTGAGAGAAGCGAAATTTACAGTGAACCGCAACGCCATCCCATTTGATAAGAACGGCCCTTGGTATACGTCGGGCGTCCGCATGGGGCCTGCTGCGCTCACAACACTCGGCATGAAAGAAGCCGAGATGAAACAAATCGCGAAATGGATAGTCAGTCTTTTCAAATCGACAAAGCCACTCACCGATGAAAAGACCGGTGGCCCCAGCCGAGCAAAGATTCAAATTGAACCTTCAGTCCTGGCTACTGTGCAGAGACATGTCGGAGAACTTTTACACCAATTTCCGCTTTATCCTGAATTGATGCTGTGAAGATAAATGCGCGATACAAGTAATTGGCACATTTGTCAATTTGATGCATCGTCCATTTTGTAACTCGCATAGATTAATAGACTTGTAAAAACCCATCAAACTGGCCTTGATTGAAAAAGGCTTGAGGGGGAATAATCACACCAAGAGGTTATATGGACGAAGAGCAAGAGAGACCTGAAACGAATGTCCGGCAGATTGACAATAAGATCGATGAGGCCCTACTTAAAGCGCGACGGCTCTTTTTTTGCGATGCCGTCGATATGAGCACGGCAAAAGATGCAATCCGGAAGATCTGGTACTTGGAGCTGATTGATCCGGGTAAGCCGATCCTTTTCGTGATCAACTCGCCCGGCGGTTCTGTCGATGCAGGCATGGCTATCTGGGACCAAGTGAAGATGATCACCTCTCCGGTGACTACCCTTGTCACAGGCCTTGCAGCTTCGATGGGATCGATCTTGAGTCTCGTTGCCGCTCCGAAGAAGCGGTTTGCCACACCCCACTCCCGTATCATGATCCATCAACCTTCCATCATGGGATTGATCCGTGGTCAAGCCACCGATCTAGCCATTCAAGCCGAAGAGATCATCAAAACAAGGACTGCACTCGTCGATATCTATGTCAAGGCCACAGGTAAAGATGCCAAGGCCATCGAAAAAGCACTCGACAGAGACCGCTGGTTCTCGGCGCAAGAGGCTTTGGACTTTGGTCTTTTAGACGGGATCGTCTCATCTTATAAAGAACTCAAGATGTAGGTGATTTGCGGCCTGCATTTTGAATAATAGCTTGAACATCCTCGGGAAACGGTATGTGTTTATCTACGCTGTTTCCTGTGCTCATGTGCTGGAATTCTCGGCTCAATACATTGCCCAAGGTCTTTTGATCCTCAATGGGGAGTTGTTGGAACTGATGAATTGCTAGAGGCCAATGTCGCATCTTTTCTTCTGTACAAGGGCTGCCAGCAGCTGAATTAAATCTACAGATATCTATAAAAAGCTATCTAATTTTGCATAGATATTCATGCCAATGGAAAGTCCAAGAAAAAATATTTCCCAATAAATAAACGTGTTGATAATATTTTTCCTATCTTCAAAAGATTTTTTATAGACTTTTGATGATATGGGATTTTCGAAAGAATGTTACGCGCCTTGGGTGTACCAAGGTAAGGGAGTCCGCGTCACCCTTGATCAGCCTGTAAGGATTGATCTTGGCATGTACGGCTCATTAGAGACATTTATTGTAGAAAGTTTCAAGCGGTGCATGCAGCACATCTACAGACAGTGGATAGCTGATCCTCGAGCTCCCGAAAGGCAGTTCTTGAGACAATAAGATTTCTGTGGATTGCCAGCGAAATTCTGGTACGCGAATCGTCAGCTCTGCTGCTCTGCTGACGTGTCTAGCGCTCTATGCACTGCATAGATTTGCGCAGATATTTTTGAGCGGCTGTTAAAATAACTGCGTAGAATAGAGAGCTTATTTTCGACAGACTGGAATTGACTCAAAGAAAAATCATCTCGCGATAGTCGTTTTGCAAGTGTTGATTCTGGCAGAAAAGCAGCAATATAAAACTTAATTTGTCTCCAATAGGAAAACATAATTGCTCGTTTCACTTCCACAGGATAGTTTGTGACATAATCTTCCATCTCGATCCAACGATGTTGGCAGGCAAGATTTCTAGCAGTGTGGTGGAATGGGGACAATCCCATAGCGATCACCAGCATAAAAAACCCTTTGGCAAAATGAATGATGGTAGGGATTAAATGCAAATTGCCGATTTCTTTGAGGCCGATACATTTGATGGCGGACCAAAAGAAAGGGAAAGACTTAAACACAAAGACAGTCCCAATGCTCCACGTGATCAGGCATGCAGTGATGGTCCACTTGTGGATTTGATAGGGCATATAGTTGCCTGTCTGAACAGCCCGATTGAAACAGTAGACTTGGTAGGCAAAATTTACAACTGAAACTCCGAGAAATATTTTAGGGGCATAATAGGAGAGGATGCCTAGAGAAACAGACCAGCCTAAATAGAGTGCATAGTTAGGTTTAGTATCGCTATGGTTGTTCTCAACTTTGATCGGAGGCCGAAGATAAACCGTTGCTGCCATAAAAAGATCCCTGTAAAACTTTGTAGAGAGAGATTCTATGCCTCATCTTCTCTAATTCGCAATAGATTAATAACGTTAGGGGTTGTTACGATGGGGGGCATGCAGCTGCCTTTTGCCAAATACCACGGTGCGGGAAATGACTTCGTCATCTTTGATGACAGGAATTTGAAGTTTCCGATTGAAGATCAAAAATTTATTGAACATCTGTGCGAGCATCGGTTGGGTGTAGGAGCCGATGGTGTGATCTTATTGCAGCTGTCGAAAGAAGCCGACTTTCGGATGCGGATTTTCAATGCCGACGGAAAAGAAGCGGCTCAGTGCGGCAATGGATTAAGATGTTTGGTCGATTTTATCCGGCAGCTGGGCCATCCGCATTCAAATCTGACGATTGAAACGTACGAAAGGATTGTTCACTGTTCGTGGGAAAGCGATCAGATCACGGTTGATCTCGGAGCCTATATCTGGGCGCATGACCATTTTCCAATCGATCCGTTTTCTCTCCAACTGGTCCACACGGGCGTTCCGCATGCGGTGGCTTTCGTCAAAGATTTGGCGATTCCTGATTTTCAATCAGTGGCTTCGAAGCTGAGATTTCATAAGGCGTTTGCTCCGCAGGGCGCTAATGTGAATTTCGCACAAATCAAAGGAGACAAGGTCTACATGCGGACCTATGAGCGCGGTGTTGAAGAAGAGACACTGGCGTGCGGGACGGGAGCTGCAGCGGTTGCTGTGGCGGCAATGAAAAAATATCAGCTGAAGAATCCGATTTGTATTGTTCCAGCATCACGCGAAGAGTTGTTTGTCGAGGTGACGCCCAAGACCGTCAAGCTCAGAGGACGGGCGACATTTGTCTTCCATGGGTCAATTACTTATGAACCGATCTCAATAAATTTCTAAAATTTTTGTTTAATATAAATCAATTTTTTGAATGGCAAGATTGGCCAAGGCTCAAAGAGCCTCTTGCATTCTTCCTATGGGTACGGCATTCTCTATACCAAAGGTCTATATTATGCCGCGGACAACTTTTTCACCTGAAGATCTTCAAGAGGGACAAAAGCTTGCAGACCAGGGAAAAGTCTCAGATATTCTTTTTTCGGAAGGGACGTATCAGGTCTCTGTCCAGGGCTCTGCCAGGAGAGCCGGCAAAGAACTCTTTTGGCCTTTTCTACAGGTTACCGATGAAGGGAATTTAAAAGACCACTTTTGCACGTGCGAGCAAGCAGAACAGGGCGGGTCGTGTCCGCATCAAGTTGCCGCTTGGATCAAGATCTTCTGCGGTCATGAAGAGCCGCTCCATGTGAGGTTTAGGGATTCGCTGTGGACGCATCTTTGCCAGATGGCAGCACGGCGACATGGATATGAAACGAACTGTTTGAAAGGAACTCTCCAGACGCAGTTCCAAGCGTTTTCTACAACGAAGAAGAAGTTGTTTTCATTAAAAGCTATCAGTGCCAAAGGGAAAGAAAAGCTTAAAGAGATCATCGTCAACAGGAAGATGGAAACGGAAGAGACGTCGTTGAAATTTTCCAATATTTCGCCAGAAGAGCTCCAAATGTGGAAAGAAGGCAGGCCCAGCCACATGCTCAGCTATGAGCTTTCGTTTTGGTCGGATCTCGCCAAGTGGTGGATGATTCAGCAAGATGCTGGGAAAAAATATAAGATCTCTTTCAACTATGATAAAGCACCGTTGCCGAAAGAGATGACCGTCCATTTTGACGACATGGAGTGCAGCTTTTTCATTACAGAGGCCAATTGGCCGCAGATTATTCCAGCGCTGGCGCACGTCGATGCTCCGCTCAAGACATTTGAATTTTCTAATGAACAGATCCGGAGGATTTTTTACGATCCTTTGAGAAAAGTTTTCAATCTCGATATCATCGAAACGGAAAAAGAAGAAAAACCTGTGAAGGTCTATCCCGTAGGGGAATGGAGCTTTGTTCCGGATAAAGGATTTTACCCATCTAAACTCGATCCTCTGCTGAACGAGAAGGTGATCTATGCCTCGCAGATCGGGGAGTTTTTGCACCGACACCAGCATTTGGTTGAAACGCATCTTGTCGGATCTAAACTCCATTTAAATCCTGTCCGGGCCAAGTACCATCTCTTTTTTGATGCAGATCAAGCGCTGCATCTTGTCTGTTATGTTTTTGATAAGGGAGATCTGCAGCGGCCGAGCTCAGCCAGATATGGCTCGTGGGTCTTTTTATCGGACAAAGGATTTTTTCTTTTGGAAGATATGCTGTTCGAAGAGACGGAGAAAGTGATCCCAAAAGAAGAGGTGGCCGATTTTGTGACGCAGCACCGGCACTGGCTCCATGCCTATGGAGGATTTCAAACACATGTGATCACAATTGAATCACGGCTCATCTATACACTGACCAAAGAAGAGCTCTGTTTTGAATCTGGGCTCGATTTGACGGAAGAAGCCGAAGAAGTGATCGACTTCAATGAGTGGATCTATGTGAAAGGGAGGGGATTTTATTCCAAAATGGCAAGGCGGTCTGGACAAGGTATTGCCGCCGGACTGAAAATTCCTCGGAAAGAAATTGCCGAGTTTATCCGAGGACACCTAGACGACCTCGAAAACGTGAGCGGCTTTTTTGCGGCGCAGTCGCCGCTGCAGTCTTCAGGGCTGCATCTGCTTTTGAATGAGGAAGGAAGAATTATTGTCCGCCCTCATTACACCTATTTGCCCGCCTATCAAAACAAGAAAATCGAGATCTTTGAAAACTTTACCTATGTTGAAGGGGAGGGGTTTCATGAAGTGCCTGGAGAACTGAGGCTCCCTTTTGCCAAGGAAGTCACGATTGAAGAGAGCGCCGAGCCGTATTTCGTGGCGTATGAGATCGATACTCTTCAACCCTCGATTACAGAGATTGATCCCCGCTTAAAAAAACCTCACGAGCTCTTTTTGAAGATCAATTCGTTTAATCGAGAGCCGGACGGCTCTTGGCTGCTCGATCTAGAATACGAAAGCAATATCGGATCGATCGACGTAATGTCGATCTGGGAAGCATTGAATGAAAACAAACGGCATCTGTTTTCGACTGCAGGACTTATCCTCTTAAAATCACCGCGCTACAACTGGCTCCGAGGGATTCCCAAGAAGCGGTGGTCGAAAAATAGAAAACAGATCCGGCTGACGACATTAGAATGGATCAAACTATTTGTTTTTGAAGAGATCAAAGAGCCGGAAGATCCGGTGAGCTCAAAGAACTGGAACGAGTTTAAGAATTTTGAGCCTGCAATCCCGTTTGATCTCACGGGGCTAAAGAGTGAACTCCGAGGTTACCAAGAGGCAGGATTAAAATGGCTCTGGTTTTTGTATGCACAAGGACTTTCTGGACTGCTATGCGATGAGATGGGGCTTGGAAAGACGCACCAAGCAATGGCGCTACTGGCCGCTGCTTCCAATGCCAAATTGAATACTGGTCCAGCGGGTAAGTTTCTCGTGGTATGTCCGACGTCAGTGATCTTTCACTGGGAAGAGCTCTTGAAACGATTTTTGCCGAGCCTGCGTGTCTATGTCTATTACGGAGCGCAGCGGAGGCTGGTCGATTTCAATCAGCGGTACGATCTTCTCCTCACATCGTATGGGACACTGCGAAGTGAAAAGAGCCCGCTTTCTGAAATCCCCTTTGATATTGCAATCTTCGATGAAATCCAGATCGCTAAAAATCCCTCTTCGCAAACCCATAAGGCATTAACGTTGATCGATGCAAAGGTTCGTGTGGGTCTCACAGGTACGCCAATCGAGAATAATCTGCTCGAGCTGAAATCGCTTTTCGACATTGTTCTTCCCGATTACATGCCAACGGAGACGCTCTACAAAGAGCTCTTTGTCACGCCAATCGAAAAACAAAACGACTATGAGAAACGATTTTTACTAGCCCGCTTTATTCGGCCGTTTGTCCTCCGTCGGAAGAAATCAGAAGTGCTTTTGGAGCTTCCGGAGAAAACGGAGACTCTTGCCTATGCACCGCTGTCGGAAGAACAAAAAAAACTTTACGGAGAAGTCTACCAGGCTTCGAAAGATCAACTCTTTAGGGAATTGCAAGATGAATCCAAGCCCACCCCCTATCTGCATGTCTTTGCTCTTTTGACGAAACTGAAACAGATCTGCGATCATCCTGCCCTCTTCAAAAATGAGGTCGACAGCTATAAACAATACACGTCAGGAAAATGGGATCTTTTTGTCGAGCTGCTCAATGAGACGCGAGAGAGCGGTCAAAAGCTCGTGGTGTTCTCTCAATACTTAGGCATGCTTGACATTATCGAGAACCATCTGGAAGAGCATCATATCGGGTTCGCGGGGATTAGAGGCTCTACCCGCGACCGAAAAGAACAGGTGGAGAGATTTCGGGACGACCCGAGATGCGAAGTTTTTATTGGATCACTCCAGGCTGCCGGCGTCGGTATTGATCTCATTTCTGCCTCAGTCGTCATTCACTACGACCGGTGGTGGAATCCTGCCAAAGAAAACCAAGCGACCGACCGTGTTCACCGGATGGGGCAGAGCCGCGGTGTTCAGGTTTTCAAAATGATCACGAGAGGCACGATCGAAGAACATATCCATGTTCTCATTGAAAAAAAACTCGGTCTAATGGAGCAAGTCATCGGGTTTGATGAAGAGACCCAAGTCAAAGTCCTCTCACGCGAAGATCTACTTGAACTGCTAAGGCTGATGGATAACTACACTGAATGATTCTTTTTCTCATCACTCTTTCGAAGGCACGACACGCTTTAGCGTCTTCAGATCTATTTCAGATCGATCTACAGGATTTATTCCGCTTGTGCGATAACAGTGTATAAGCATGTCGTAATCATACACGGCGTTACCACAGAGAACAGGTTTCTCAGGAATATCCTGGGTAATTGGGCATACCTCACCTTTCTCCAATTTTCGACTTATAGCAGGCAAATCTTCATAGGCCGGAACAGGTCCGTTTTTCCTTTGATAGGCTATCCATGGCCCCCAATTCTTCAAGAAGGCATTTAACTTCTCTTCGGTGCATTCTCTGACCACTGCATCTCCGGCTTGTTTGATCTGTGCATCCGTTACTTGAGCACACCCTCTAAAAATCATGTTTCTCGTTTTCACAGGAAGGTTAAATCTTTCGGCAAGTCCGATTTGGAAGGCCAGATAGACCTCGATCTCATCTACCCATGTCAGGGTGTTTAGATGGGCTCTTGCTTTTTCATTCACCATCTCTAAAAGCAGGAATCTTTTTCCTAATTCTCTGAGCTCAATTTCTGAATGAGGCGTATTCTCAATCCGGTGCAAGAGCGCCATTAACTCGATCTCTTCTAATGCAGAGATAATCCGGTCATCGCAAGTGGTAAGCCCTTCGTGAATAATCTCAAAAGCTCTACCTTTGATAGACTCGTCCTCTGCCATCAGCTTAAAAGCCTCGATGATTCGCTGAGCCAGCACGGGCCTTGCTTGGGGATTTTTATACTCGGCTGTTTCGGTCAGACGGCTAAGGAAGCGAAGGACGTTTTCAAGAGCCTCATCTGAGTCTATGGTAATAGGCGGGTTGACAAGAGCTGCATCATTCGTTGCCTTTACCCAAAATGTCAGAGCAGCATCTAGATTTGGGAAGATTTGAGCCGACACCGAGGCTGCGTTAGAAAAGTAGAATTGGATACCAGGAGCGGGTGTTTCACGCAGTCTAGTAAGGAGGGCTTCGGAAAGACCTGTGTTGTCTAGATTGATTTCTCGTGTTCTTCCATCAGCTCGCAGACCTAACGTTGTAATCCAGCTTGGGAGCGAGGTAAGCCCTGTGCAACCGGAAAGGTGTAGATTGCCTTGAACGGTTAATCCCTCCGGGAGTGAGGTGAGTCCTGTGCAACCGGAAAGGTTTAGATTGCCTTGAACGGTTAATCCCTCCGGGAGTGAGATGAGTCCTGTGCAACCGGAAAGGCTTAGACCTTCTTGAACTATTAATCCCTGCGGGAGCGAGGTGAGTCCGGTGCAACGGCCAAGGTCTAGATAGCCTTTAACTGTTAATCCCTCAGGGAGCGAGGTGAGTCCTGTGCAACCAGAAAGCCTTAGTTCGTCTTTAACAGTTAATCCCTTTGGGAGCGATGTGAGTCTTGTGCAATCATTAAGATTTAGCCAGCCGTGAACGATTAACCCGTCCGGGAGCGATGTGAGTTGTGTGCAACCAGAAAGATTTAGATCGCGGTGAACGGTTAACCCATCCGGGATCGATGAGAGTCTTGTATGGCAAAGGGTTAGATTGCCTTCAACAGTCAATCCCTTTGGGAGCGATGTGAACTGTTGGCAACGGTAAAGACTTACGCTACCTCTAATAGTTAATCCCTCCGGGAGCGAGGTGATCCAATTGCAGTTGCTAAGGTCTAAATCGCCTATCACTGTACAATTGGGTGGGAATAGATGTTTTTGCTGTAGCAAAGCTTTAAACTCTTCTGCCGAGTAGATTGTCTGAACTTTGGCGCAAGCAATGGCCGTAGCGGCTACGACTGAAAAGGCTCCGATTGCAACAGCTCCGATTGGAATGGCTACGATTGCAACGGCTCCGATTGCAACGGATCCGGGTGTAAAAAAATGATTTGTTAATATGTCCCCAACGGTTCTAGTAAAAATATTCCATCTTGAAACCGTTGGAACATTAAAAGTTGCAAGGGGACAGCTGGACGGTTGTAAAACAGTTGATATTGACATAATTTATTATCCTTAATTAATTATTTATATAATTATATAAAATTACTTAATTTAATTAAAATGTTTTTTAATTTAAGTTGGTTGCGTTAAGTTGTTGGTTTTTAAGTGGTGTCTATATAAGTAGCTTGTATTTAACAAGTTGCGTGCATATAAGTCAGAATCTGCTGATATTCAGAGGGTAACAGTCGGCAGGTACAATTATTTGATAATACGTGTAATGATTTTTTAAATTTTATATTCAATAATTTTAGTTAACAATTAAATAGCTGACAAATTACGACATATCAACATAATAATCAAAGAGTTAAGGTGAAAGGGTGCAAGTTGTTAATAATCTTACACACCTTTTTTATCCCATTTCTTTATATGGGGAAAGCGAGTAAACTTTCCTTCCATTATGAAGAAGTTTAAGCTGGCCCTTGTCGGCCGTCCCAATGTGGGAAAATCAGCTCTTTTTAACCGCCTCTGCGGCGCGCGCATTTCCATCGTTGATGATGAAGAAGGAACGACGCGCGACCGTATTTATGGCAAAGCCGATTTCTTCGGGCGTCCAATTGATATCATCGATACGGGTGGAATTGCAGCCAATCCCGATATTCCATTTCAGGAAGGAATCCAGCGTCAAGCCGAAGTGGCAATTGAAGAGGCTGATACCATTGTGATGGTCGTTGATGGTCAAGTCGGAGTCACTCCGGCTGATGAACATGTCGCTCAATTCTTACTCCGCTCGAACAAACCGGTCTGTTTAGCGGTCAACAAAGTCGACGATTATCATCAGAAAGACAGTGCGTATGATTTCTACCGATTGGGGATCGAGAACGTGCTGCCGATTTCAGCAACGCATGGTTTTCAGATTGCTGAGCTTTTAGAGATGGCGTTTGAAGGTTTTTCGTTTGATGATCCAGATGAACTAGTGGAGGATGGATCGATCAAGGTCGCCATTGTCGGCCGCCCGAATGTCGGAAAATCGACACTTCTCAATCATCTCCTTTCCGAAGAGCGCTCTGTTGTGAGCCCGGTTGCGGGAACCACACGCGATGCGATCGATGCTCATGTGACCATCGAAGGAACAAAGCTGACTTTAATCGATACGGCCGGGATCCGACGCAAGCGGGCTGAGCACGATGCAGTAGAAAAATTTGCCGCGATCCGCACCGAAAGAGCCATTGAGCGCGCTGATATCTGCGTACTGATCTTAGATGCCAAAGAAGGGATGACAACGCACGATAAGAGAATTGCGAGCATGATCGAACAGGCAGGCAAAGCGTGTATTTTGATCTTCAATAAGTGGGACCTTGTCGAAGGATATCGGATGGAGCATTGTTTAAAATCGCTCCGCTATGACACGGCATTCTTAAGTCACTGTCCTGTATTATTCATCTCCGCAATCACAGGAAGAAACGTTTCGAAGATCATCAAAGAAATCATTGAAGTTCGCAAATATCAAGAGATGCGAATCTCCACAGGCCAGCTCAATAAGTTTGTGGAGAAGGCGATCCAGACATACCATCCTCCGATGATTCAAGGGAAACGTCTGAGAATCTATTACATGGCGCATGTCGAAACCCAGCCGCCGACATTTGTGCTCTTTGTTAACTATCCGAAACTGATGCTCGAAACATACAAACGGTATCTTGTCACTAAATTCCGCGAAGTCTACAAATTCACGGGCAATCCTCTTCAATTCGTCCTACGTGATCGGAAAAGAGAAGAGAGACTCAAGAACCTATCCTAATTTCAGGTAGTCCCAAACATGTAGCGCTGAAAGCTATTTGCGGAGGCCAGGCGGTCTACTGCATCGCCGACCGGCTGAGAGGGGTCGTCTGCTTCTGGGACCTACCTTTGGCGGCTCCTTGTATCCCACCTACCTGTGCTTCGCATCTTTCCGAGCACTATATGTTTAGGCCCCCCCCCCAAAAAAAAATTTTTACGCACTAGGCTGGATAAAACTCTACCCATTTAGACAACAACATGTGGCCAATTGGCAACAAGCATTTTTCACAAAAAATAATCAGTTTTTGTGAAATCTACGATTTTTTTATTGCTAATTTCACAAAAATATGGTAGTTTTTGTGAAAAACAGAGGCTAGTCCCAAATGCGTCATAGTGTCGAAGCGACAATAAAAAATAGAATCATCGAACATAGCCCCGGTTGGTGTTTTACGCCAATGCACTTTTCAGACCTCGGAAGTGATGCCTCTATTAGGAAAGCATTATCACAACTTGAAAAACAAAAATTCATACGAAGACTTGCTAGAGGTCTTTATGATTATCCTAAGAAACACGGTACGCTAGGTGTTATTCCTCCCGATTTAAATGAAGTGGCAAAGGCGATTGCAGAAAAAGACGGGGTGTTAATTCAACCCGCAGGTGCCCATGCAGCGAATTTAGTTGGTCTTTCCACACAAGTTCCTGGTCGAATTATATTTCTAACTGAAGCTGCTTCCAAAAAAGTCAAAATTGGTAATCAAGAAATAATCTTCAAAAAAACGACAAAGAAAAACATGCTTTCTGCGGGAACTAGGGAAGGTCTTTTGATCCAAGCGTTGAAAAATTTAGGAAAAGATCATATCGATCAAAAAGCACTCCTACAAATCGCAAAATTCCTCGAAGACTCCACTAAAGAGGAAATTAAAAAGAACATGAAATTCGCTCCAGCCTGGATACGAGCCGTTGTTTTTGAAATAATGGAGCTTAAGCTATGAATGAAATCCATCTTTTACCTCAAGATGAGCGAGAGCTTTTCTTTCGAACAGCTGCTGATATCCAAAACATGCCTTTCGAAATAATCGAAAAAGACTTTTGGGTTGTATGGATTTTAGGAAGATTGTTTTCATTAGAAAAAGTGAGACCTTATCTTACTTTTAAAGGAGGCACTTCTCTTTCAAAAGTATACAGATTGATTGATCGTTTTTCCGAAGATATTGATCTCTCCATTGAACGAGAGTTTTTTGGTTTTGGAATTCCCAACAATCCCGAAAACGCATCCTCCAAGAAGAAACAAAATCTCATTATTGAAAATCTCTCCCAAGCTTGTGCTACCTATGTACAAAATGACATGTTACATCAACTAACGATCGAGATCAGCGCAAAGCTTGGAACCAACAAGGGATGGCAACTCTTTTCAGATTCAGATGATCCTGATTCCCAAACGTTATTATTTGAATACCAAAGCAAGAAATCAAGCGCGGACTACATCCGACCTATTGTGAAAATAGAGATTGGTGCAAGATCAGAACATTGGCCTGTCAGCGACCATATCATTCATAGCTATACGAAAGAAGCTTTAAGGAAAAAAATCCACGAGATGGAAACCAAGATTCGTGTACTGAATGTTGAAAGAACGTTTTGGGAGAAGGCGACTATCCTGCATCAATATGTTCATTTACCTGCAGATAAAAAAATTCCTTCACGCTTTTCCAGACATTTCTACGATTTTTTCCGATTACTCAATTCTCCGATAAAGGAAAAAGCCCTTGAAGAGTCATTCTTACTTGAAAGAGTAGCCAATCACAAAAGCATTTATTTTGCATCAGGTTGGGCAAACTATGGCACTGCCAGGAGAGGAACTTTAAAACTTATTCCACCTTCTCATGTTTTGAAGGAACTTCAAAGAGATTACCTACAGATGGAGCCCATGCTTTTCAGAGAGATTCCCTCATGGGAATTAATTCTAAAAACGATTGGGCAATTTGAAGAAGAATTTAATTGTGTTACAAGATAGAAGATTATGACTTTTAAAACCCTTTTTGGTAGATTTGCTCCCGTCAAGTGAAGACAATGTTAAACATCCTCTAAGAATCTGCAGTTCACCAGAAATAACCGATACCGGCGCCCAGCGTCATCCCGCCAATCTGTACACTGATTCCTTTGACATGTTTACTATCGGTAGCAAAATGCATGCGCTTATACGAATATTCTCCGAAGAAATCGACGGTGATGTGTTCTGAGAGATAATAGATAAATCCGGTATTGATAAATCCTCCGCATCCCCATTTGTTCACAGAGGCAGGAATGCCTGGGGAATGATTTCGTTGATGGAAATAATAAATCCGCGGTCCTGCAGTGAGGTAGTATTTTAAATCATAGGTAATGGGCTGGATGTATTGGATTCCCAAGCTGATCGGTACGATTTGAACAAACGTTTTTTTATGGTCGCCTAGCATCCTGCCGTGCGCGCTGATGTATTCAAAGGCAACATACGCATAGAGCGGTTTCCAGAAGCAGAAAGAAGATGTGAGCTGAATATCTAGAATCCCTTTGTCATAGATATGGCGCATGGCTTTGTCGCCGAATCTGAAATATCCCATTTTGAACTCATTGAGGATGAAAGAGCCGTAATTGTCAGATGGATCGCAAATGACGGGTTCGGTTTGCACCTGTTCTACTGGAGGAGTCGGTGTGGGTGCAGGCGCGCAATCGGCCATGCCTGGATCTGACATGTCCGGATCTGAAGGAGGTATCGGGTCAGGCACATATTCTGCGGGCTGTATTTCTGGAGTTGGGGGTTGCGATGGATCGGGTATTCCTTGATCGGCATGCAAAAGAGTTGTCAAAAAAGCAAGACTCAGGAGTTTTTTCATAATCAACCTCGGCAAATATACTAACTTTTTTATCTAATTCTCTCAAGGAGGAGGATCAATTTTCCACGTCTTATTATCGATAATGGCGGTGCGGTAGATCCATGGGTCGTTATTTTCACGGAGCAACCTATCGCAGCCCATGACATAGCCTTTGATAAAGCCATGTTTACGGATGGCTTGGAGCATATAATTGGAGCTGGAGGGTTTGTAATGGCTTCGAGGTCCGTCGACTGTTGAGATGACATTCTGATGAAACCAAATGAGCTTTTCCATCCCTTGCGCCATGGCAGAAAGAGGAACATCTTGCTGCGAGGGTGGCGGTGCAAACTTGAGGTCGGCGTCTTTTCCCCACGGCTCATAGTAGCCGGGAATCGAAAAAAGAGAGAGGGGAAGTATCAGTACAATGATCTTAAGAATTTTAAAAACCATAATGTAGCATCAAGATGGGAAAGTAACGGTGTTCATTCATCATCGGGCTCGCGAGTCTTTCATAGACGCGTTCGTTGTAAAATTTAGCTTCTTGTCCGGCTCCATAGATGCCGCCGAAGTACCATCCGGCTTCGACGCTGGTAAAAATAATCCCTGCAGCGGTGTTGCCATGGGAGAAGAAGTAGCAAGAGGCCCAGATAAAAACGCCATTAAGGAGGAAGGCGGTAATGGCAGATTGTGTTTGCCCGACATAGAGATAGCCGGCTCCAGGAATAAAGGCGTTCCAGAGTTGAGCTGTGCGAGTCGATTTTTTCTCGAGCTGGTATTGGTTCATCAGAGCTTGGATTTCTGGATGCGCGGGAGCTTCCGCTTCTAGAGCGGGGATGTCGCCCTTCAATAAAAGGGTGGAAAGGGCAAGTTTCTGCGCCGTCTCGGGGTAGGCGTTTTGCATATAATTCATGATTTTATCTGCGCTGTCAGGCTCTTCGGTTTTGAGGTAAGAGTCATAGAGCATGACAAGAAGATCTTGATACGGGGTGAATGAAGGATGAGAGGCGCGGAGCGGCCCATTGTTAAACGTGTAGATCGTTTCGGGATATTTCCCTCCATAATAGTAGCAGAGCATGGTGTCGTATTCGAGTTGGAGCTTCCGCTCATGCTGATCAGGAGGAAGCAAGAACGATGACCGCTTAAATCCATTAATGGCTTGATAGAGGTCGAGCTCATGCGCGAAGCCAAGGGCAATCCGGTCTTCGCGTCCCCAATCGGTGGCAGCTTCTCTTTCACTCAGAGGAGGAAAGGGGGAAGGAAGACTTTTGAGATAACGGTCTTGAACGGCGTGATTGAGCTGCGGCTCTAACTCATTGCCGACACGGAAGCAGCTGGTCAGGACGAGAAGAGAGGATAGAAGTAACTTCTTCAAGATGCACTCCAAAAGGGGATCTTGATTTTACCGTGTTTTGCGTTATTCGTCTTCGGGTTTTTTGACGATGTCGAGGCCGGCATCAAATTCTTCTTTGAGAACAGGCAAGACGGCTTGCTCTTTGTAGAGGCACTCTTGGTCATCGGTGATTTTCTTATAATCGTCGTAGGTATTGATGATTTGAGGGCGCATGAAAATAATCAAATTATTTTTGGTATCATTTCTGTCATTTTCGGAGAAAATCGCTCCGATCACAGGCAGGCCGCCGAGGCATGGGATCGCAGATCGATAGCGGGTTTTTGTGTCTTGGATCATGCCGCTGAGGACCACGAAATGTTGGTCGGGAACATGTACACGGGTGGCCATCGTGGTATGGCTCGATTCGATTCCTTGAACATTACCATTATTACCTGTGCTTACCCCGTTGACTCCAATCGTTGGATTGGAGATGATTTGGCTAATGTCGCTGCTGATATCTAACGTGACGATATTGCTGTTGCCAATAGTCGGTGTAATGGTGAGGTTAAAGCCGACATCGCGGTATTCAATGTTGGAGGAAGAAGAGATGATGGTGGTTGTGCTTGTAACCTGGGATCCAATGAATGGAACGTTCGTGCCGACAAACAGCGTTGAGGTGCGGTTGTCCTGCGTGATGATTTTAGGGTTTAAAACGACGGTGCTATCGGTATCTAATTGAAGCGCGTTGACTAAACTTCCCAGCGAGAGGAACGAACGGCCTTTGTGCATGATGATATCGCCGATGACGCCAAGGTCAAAGCCGTTGGTAAAGGGAATTCCGGTGGTGCCATTAGCAACGGGCGTCGTTGTTGCGTTGACGGCATTGAGGCCTGGTTGAATACTGGAAAAACCCGTATTAGATGGGTTGATGGAGTTGGAGGTGGAGGCTGCATTTGTGCTTCCAGCGGGGAAATTGCCGGTGCCGGCAGCAACCCTGTTGAGGAATTGGAGTTTGCCGCCCCATTGGAGGCCGAAGTTTTGGGTATTGGAAAGTGTTGTCTGAATGAGCAGGACTTCAATAAAAACTTGGCGGAGTGGAATATCGAGGTTGACGATCAGATCGCGCAGTTTTGAGAGAGTGTCGGCTTCGCCGGAGGCTAGGAGGGAGTTGGTGACGCGGATCCATTGGAGTGAGTTGACGGCATTGAGAAGATTTTGGTTGCCGGTAGCGGTTCCGGGTCCTAAGTCTGAGGCGATTTGCTTCAGGGCGGAGAGGATTTCATCGCCTTGATGGTATTCGAGTTTATAGATCAGGAAGGAGGTGTTTTGTATCGATTCAATTGACGCAGGGATTTTTGAGGGCTCGGAAGTTGGGACATCGAATCGGCGGAGGAGTTCTTCGACTTTAGCGATCGATTCTTGATCTCCGGAAATAATCAGTGAGCAGGTGCGCGGCACATATTTTAAGTTAGAAATGGTGTCGAAAAGACTTTT
>Ga0207695_10004322_pt1 | contig 19455 bp, 13 predicted proteins | sample KBSC54metaG_FD_184354 | JGI IMG/M metagenome (GOLD analysis project Ga0207695, IMG submission 184354) | Corn rhizosphere microbial communities from Kellogg Biological Station, Michigan, USA - KBS C5-4 metaG (SPAdes) (version 2) | ecosystem: Host-associated > Plants > Roots > Rhizosphere > Soil... | reverse complement strand
CTGCGGAAAAGCGACTCCGGCGCTCGCCGCGGGGCCGCCATCCCCGCTATCGTCCGAAGTTCCGTTGCCGGCGAAGGTGGTAATGATTCCCGATGTATCCACCTTGCGGATCCGATTGCTGCCTCCGCCGACAATGTAGAGGTTGCCCGCGGTATCCATCGCCACATCGAAAGCAAGATCGAGTCCGGCCTTGGTGGCCGGTCCGCCGTCTCCGAAGTAGCTCGACACGCCGTTGCCGGCGACCGTGGTGATGACTGCCTGCCCATAACAGATCGACAACCCCGCCAGCGCAAGGAACGAACTTCTCAAAATCGATTTCATCAGCTTCTCCCTATTGGTGGACCGAAAGAATCGTCCCCGCCGGCGATGTCGCGCCGCCGATCGCCGCTTGAATCGCCCAGTCGCCATTCGCGAGTGTCGCCGGCACCTGTATTGCGACCTGGTACAAGCCGGCCGCACCGGGCGCGAGCGCCGCGCCGTACATCGTCGCCGGCAAATTGTTGATCGTCACGGTCGGCGCTGTCGCCGTCGAATAGCCCCCGCTCGCCGGCACCGATGCGCCCAACGGCGCGCTCGGCTGAGTCGGACCGAATCCCGTCCCCCAGAGAACCAGCACGTCGCCGGGCTTTGCCGCCACGGTAATCGCCCCTGCGAAAGTCTCCGACTTCGCGGCGAAACTGTAGTCCTGGCGCGTCGCTACTACCTGGTTGCCCGGCCAGGTGAAAAACGCCGGGCCATATGTGTTCGCCGTCGTTGCGAACGCTTCGCTCGTCCCGATGGCCGTGGTCACCGTCACGCTGAGCGGACCGGTGGGAACGTCGGGCGCCAGCACATTGAGCTGCCCCGGCGAGATGAAATAGACGTACGCGGGCTTCCCCCCGATGCTCACGCTGACGCCGTCGAGCGACGTGGGCAGCGCGCCCGCGACGATCGCATGGCTCCAATCGTCCGTCTGCGGCGCAAGGCCTGTGCCCTGGATCGTGACCCACGAATTCGCCGGCACGCCCGGCTTGAAACTCGCGCCGTTCACCACGGAGGTGATGGTCGGCGGCACCGGGACGGCTGCCGCGATCAAAAGACACGTGACCGTCGGCCGCGCGCAATTGCCAGGCACGCAGCCCGGAGGTCCCTGCGGCAGCACGCTCGCGTTGAAATGCGCGCCGGCGTCGGTGGAGACGTAGAAGTCGCGGTTGGAAAGCGAGTCGTTCACATACACCGTCGTCGCATCGACCGGGTCGGCCCAGACCACGCCGCTGTATGGGCCGAACATGCCGTTCTGCAGGGCCGTCCAACTGTCCCCGCCGTTGTTCGATTTCAGGACGGTCCCGCCGAGCCCCGCCACATTCCCTGCAGCGTAAACCGTATTCGAAACCGCACCCACGCTCACCGAAGTCACCTCATCGCTGGGAATAGTGACCTGGGTGAAAGTAGCTGCGCCATCCGTGCTCTTGAACAAAGCGCTGTTCACCGAACCGCCGGTGACGGCATACCAGATCGAGCGATTGTGCGGATCCACATAGCTGGGCGCCCTGAACGTTTTTTGAACGATCTCCGTCCATGTGGCCCCGAAATCCGTGCTCTTAAAGAAATAATTTCCGTTTGCCGTCCTGAAATACACCGTTCCTGAAATGGCAGGATCCGCGAAAACGTTGTTCACCGAGGCGCCGGAAGGCTCCGGCGAGGTGCCGGGTAAGGTGAGCCGCTTCCAGGTCACGCCTGCATCGGTGCTCTTATACAGCCCCGCGATTCCGCCGGCAGTTGTGCTCGCCGGGATGTAGATCGTCTGTCCCGCGAAGTCCACGGCCAGTCCGCGCGCCTGCAGTCCGACAAACGGGTTGACGGCCCACGTCGCGCCTGCATCCGGGCTGTAGAAGAACGCCATCGCCTTCGCCGTTCCGATGAAAAAGATTCTCGAAGCGTTCTGCGGATCCATGGCGATCCACTGCGGCAGAATCGTCCCCGACAGGAACGGACTGTTCAGCGGAATGTTCACCAGGCTCCAGTTCGCCCCGGCGTCGGTGCTCTTGATCAATCCGTAACTCACGCCCACGTAGACCGGGTTCGCGGCCCGAAGGCTGCACGCAAGGCTTAACAGCAGGCACACAGAAAATCGCATTCTTCTTTCTCCGTTAGTTTGTAGCGTGGGCCTCCGGCCTGCGAACGTGCCGCAGGCGCGCGCCGTCTCCCTCTCTTCCATCATTGGTGCACCGAAAGAATCGTCCCCGCCGGCGACGTGTTGTTCCCGATCGCCGCTTGAATGGGCCAGTCTCCATCGCCCAGGCCAGTCGGCACCTGAATCGCGATCTGGTACAAGCCTGCCGATCCGGGCGCGAGCGCCGCGCCATACACCGTCGCCGGCACATTGTTGATCGTCACCGTCGGCGCCGTTGCCGTTGGAAACCCACTGCTGGCCGGTACCGACGCGCCCACAGGCGCCGCCGGCAATGTAGGACCGAATCCTGTCGCCCACAGAATGATGATGTCGCCAGGTTTGGCCGGAACGGTCGTCGCGCCTGGAAACGTGCCTGCCTTTACCGCGTAGCTGTAGTCTTGCCGCGTCGCCACCACCTGGTTATTGGGCCAGGTAAAAAAAGCCGGGCCATATGCGTTGGCCGTCGTTGCGAAGGCCGCGCTCGTGCCGCCGGCGGTGGTTACGGTCACGCTGATCGGACCGGCGGGAACATCGGGCGCCAGCACGTTAATCTGGCCCGGCGAGATGAAATAAACGTACGCGGGCTTCCCACCCATGCTCACGCTCACGCCGTCGAGCGTCGTGGGCAGCACTCCGTTGACGATAGATTTACTCCAGTCGTCCGTCTGCGATGGCAGATTCGTCCCCTTAATCGTGACCCAGGAATTGGCCGCCACGCCCGGCTGGAAGCTTGCTCCATTGGTGACGCCGCCGCCGGAGATCGCGGGCGCGGCCGCCGGCGGTGGGCCGCCGGTCGAGCCGCCGGCAAGCCCGGTAACCTCATAGACGGCGCCCCCCGCCGAGATATAGAGGTTGTTGGCTGAATCCACCGCCACATCCACCGCGCCGATCAGGATTCCGGTGGGCGGTCCACCATCCACCGGGTTTGTTTTCCCGCCGCCTGCGACCGTGGTAATAATTCCCGATGTATCCACCTTGCGAATACGGCTGTTGCCGGTATCTGCGATGTAGACGTTTCCGACCGAATCCACCGCTACCCCGCGCGCCTCGAACAGTTGCGCGCTGGTGGCCGGTCCGCCGTCGCCTGAGAAGCCAGAGGTTCCGTTGCCGGCGATAATCGTGATCGCGCCGCCGGGAGTCACCTTGTAAACGCGCGAGCCGATGCCGTCGTCTACAACGTACAGGTTCCCGGAATTGTCGATCGCCAGTCCCCAGGGAGTCTGGAGGAAACTGGGGCTGCCATTTCCCGCGAACGTGGTGAGAGCTCCCGATGGATCGATCTTCCGGACAGTGCCGCAAATGGACGAGCCGAAGTACACATTGCCGGCCTTATCCACGACAACCCCGTGGGGAGAGCAGATAGGTACGCTGGTTGCCTGGCTCCCACTGCCATTGTTGCCGGAAATGCCCGCCGTTCCGTTTCCCGCGATCGTCGTCATTACCCCCGACGTATCCACCTTGCGGACCACGTAAGACTGGGTATCGGCGATGTAGAGGTTGCCGGCGCTGTCGGTCCCCAGTCCGCTGCCCTGCTGGATCTCCGGCAGTTGGCCGATGGTGGCGGTCACGCTGCTGATGATGCCGGCCGGGTTCACCTTACGGATGCTATAGTGCGTCGTGTCCCATAGATAAAGATTGCCCGCGGAGTCTACCGTGATGTTGCTGGTGGTGCCAGTGTTGGCATTAACTGCCGGGCCCCCGTCGCCAAGTGGAGCAAGCCCATTGCCTCCGGCGACCTTTTTGATCGTGGGTTGACCCAAACCGAGAGAGGCATGGATGAGTAGCAATGCGAATGGATAGAAAGCAGTGCGTTGCAGAGTCATGGTTTCCCTTGTTTAATGCGCGATCGAAAGAACAATCCCGGTGGGCGACGTTACGCCACCGATGCTCGCCTGAATAGGCCAGTCGCCATCTCCGAGTGTGGTGGGTACCTGGATCGCAATCTGGTACAACCCGGCCGAGCCGGGCGCGAGCGCCGCGCCATATACGGTGGCCGCCGTGCTGCCGATCGTCACCGTTGGCGCAAATGCAGTCGAATAGCCGCCGCTGGCGGGCACCGATCGGCCCGAGGGCGCGGCCGGCTGCGTGGGACCGAAGCCAGTTGCCCACAGGATCAGGACTTCGCCTGGCTTCGCCGCAACGGTCGTCGCACCTGCGAAAGTGCCCGCCTTAACCGCGTAAGTATAGTCCTGGCGCGTTGCGACAACCTGGCTGTTGGGCCACAGGAAGAACGCCGGACCATATAGGCTCGCATTGCTCGCGAAGCTCGTGGCCGTGCCGCCCGGCGTTGTGACGGTGACCGTCACCGGCCCGGCGGCGATATCGGGCGCCAGCACGTTGAGTTGACCCGGCGAGACGTAATACACGTACGCGGGCTTCCCGCCCATGGTCACGCTCACGCCTTCGAGTGAAGTGGGCAGAGCTCCGTTGACGATCGAGCTACTCCAATCGCCGGTGGCGGAAGAGAGGTTCGTCCCCTTGATTGTGACCCAGGAATTGGCGACGATTCCCGGCTGGAATCCGGCCGCGTTGACGACGCTCGTGACCGCGGGCGGCGCCGATGTTGTGGCCTGCGCCTGAGGCACAAGTACCAGATCGTAGATAACCGTTCCCAGCTTGCAGGTCTGCCCACCGCATTGATAGGTCGAGTACACCTCGAACGGCTTCCAGGTCAGACCTCCGTCGGTAGTCTTCGAAACGATATTCGTGTCAGTCGGCCCAATCACGTAGGCGGTAGAAGCGGCGTTCGGGTCGGCGCGGACCACCTGCATTCCCACACTCGGGGCTAAGGCTGTGCTATCCGGAAAACCCGTCTTCCAGGTAAGTCCGCCGTCCAGGCTTGAGTACACGTTGGCGTCTTCCAGACCGTCATACGCCGCCGCATAAAGCAGACCAGGGGTGATGTCGATTGCAATGTTCTGCACCACGCCCTCGGGAATATTCAACTCCGTCCAACTCTGCGCGCCGTCGGAGCTCTTGTAGATTCCGCACATTCCGTTGGGATCTGTGCAGCCAATGTTGCTGAGGCTCGTGCCGTAAATCTCCTGGCTGTTCTTCGGATTGATAAAGATGCGGGTGCCAAAGCCGGCGGTTGACGTGAGCAGGGTCCACGTGTTACCAAAATCCGTACTCTTGAAGAGGTAACCTTTGCCAGGGTGGAAGGCCGGGTTGCCGCCGATCGCATAGACCACGCCGGAATGGTTCGGATCGACGGCAAATCCGTGGAGGCTTGGTTGATTCGATGTGCCGCCGGCAGGTGAACCGGTCGGCTTGGGAATCGTCGGCGCTGTCCAGGTGACGCCGCCATCCGTGCTTACTTCGATGCCATCGCTGGAGTTCATGGTGTAGAGAACCTTGGTTTTCACCGGGTCGATCGCGAGCAAACCGGCGGTATTGTTGGTGTAAGAAAAGGTGGGCTCCGAAACCACCGACCAGCTCGCCCCGGCATCGGTGGATTTGAAGAAAACCAGCGGTTGGCCCTGAATGGCGGTATACCTCGCGAACGCATATACCGTCGAAGGCGTCGCGGGATCGACCGCCATCGCCAGGAAGGCCGGCTGTCCCGGCAGCGACGAATCGTTCGACGTCACCAGCAACTGCTTCCAGGTGACACCGCTATCGGTGCTCTTGAACGGTCCCGACTTAGTGGCGGCGTAGAGCGTGGAGGCCGCCCACGCCGCCCCAGGCGCCGCCAAAATAGCGAGCGCGAATGCAGCCCTCAGTTGTTTCATTGCCCCTCGGCTTATGAATGGGGCACGATCCTGATTACTTTCAAATGTTTTCCCGGGTGGTTATGAAACTGAGCGCGATCGCACCTTCATTAGCGTAGGTCTCCAGTCTGCGAACGAGCCAACCGCGTGCTACTTGCCGCAAACTCAGGTGCACGGTTTGAGAGATCCGAGCGTCAAGACCACGAGGCAATATGCGAGTTCTGTTTGTTTTGGCGGCCACCGCAGCGGTTCTGTCAGCCCAGGGTGATCCCGCCCTGCAAGCATTTCGTGCCTGGGAGGCAACGCAGCGCGGCGTGGACTCTAGCGCGCGCGCGCAGCACTTACTCGATGTTTCTTCAGAGTGGGTTTCTAAATGGCCGAATAGCGATTTTGCTTGGCGCCAACGGCGGCAAACGCTGCTCTCACTGCGCAGCCCCTCCGCGGAATTGTGGAAGCAGGCAAACGAGAATCTCATCCGGCTGAGCCGGCGCATACCGTAGCTGGGGCGGCGGCAGCTGATTGGATCACGATGGGAGTGAACGTCGAGGCGGCAGAAAAGCTGCTCCTTGACGAGATTGCGTGGGAGGATTCGCGGTCCAGGCCGGCTCTCGCCGCGAACGTCACGCTGGCGGAGCTGGTGGACGAAGCCGATTTTACTGGCGGGCTATTTGTGCATTCGGACATGCTGGCCCGGGCACAGATTCGACGGAAGCAGTTCGACCAGGCTCAAGTAACGATCGAGCGCGTCCATACCTGGCTGGACCGGGATTTCCAACGACACTACGATATGGATCCGTTGGAGGCTTTCCCCGATTACGGAGCGAAGTATTTTCAACTTCAGGCCGAACTGGCTTTGGCGCAAGGAAGGAAAGCCGACGCGTTGGCGTTTTATCACGCCTACTTGGCAAACCCTTATTTTCGGAGGGAGTATGGTGCACCTTCGCAAATGAATGCGCAGAAGAGTCTCTGGAAAGAACTTGGTGGCACCGATTCGGGATGGGAGGCGTACAGCGCCGTTCCGCCTCTACCGCCGGGCGTGCCGGTCGGGTGGAGGGGAGGTCGGTTTCCTGCCTGGGCAAATGTCGTATATTACCCGTGGGTGAAGGTCGACTATAAGCTGCCGCCGATGAAAATAGCCGACCTCGAAGGCCGGACCTGGGCGAACCGGGATTTTCCAGGGAAGGTAACCATCGTCTATTTGTGGGGTTCCTGGTGCGCGCCTTGTTGGCCAGCCCTGAAAACCGTGCAGGCGTTCGCCGAGCGCGTCAAAGGACGACCGGACGTGCAACTTCTGACGCTGAGCGTGGACGAGGACGGTGATAAACTGGCCGAATTCATGAAGCAGAAGGGCTACACTTTCCCGGTGCTGAGGAGCAAGCCTTATGTGGAAACCGTTCTGCCTCAGTTCCGATTGGGCCAGTTCTGGATACTCGATGGAGACGGGAGCGTCCGGCTCCAGCGAACCAACAGCAATATCTTCGAGGGCTCCGAGGAGGCTCACGTCCAGGAACTGTTATACAAGGCTCGCCAGTTCTGGAAATGAATGGCCGTCTCTACAAACGATTGCTCCGCCAGAATTCACTCGCCAGTGTTCTTATCTGTGTTCATCTGTAGCGAATGATTTTGATCACTGAAGATGTCCTCGGATCACCAGTCCAGTTCCGAGTCGTCCGCGTTCCCGAATTCGCCCATTACCACAGTGTCATCGCCTGCTTCGGCAATTCTCCTGGCCGCGTCCGCCCAACCGGTCCGGACAGGATTGGCCACTCGGCGCACGCAGATCACATCGTCTTCCATGTCACTTTGACTACACCCTTAGCCACCCCCGAAGGTCGACCCTGCCCCAAATCATGCAAGCGCTTGCTTTTACCCGTGCAAGCCACTTATAGTTTGATTCCAAAACGAATTTACCTGGAAGAGGGTGTTTCGCCTTGAAAATTCTGTATCGCGACCCGAAAGCGCCCGCCGCGCGCCGCACCAAGGACCTTCTCTCGCGCATGACGCTCGACGAGAAAATCGCCCAAATGACGTGCGTTTGGCAGAAAAAGGCCGAGACCCTCGTCGATGCCGACGGCAAATTCGACCCCGCCAAAGCCAAAGCGGCATTCAAACACGGCCGCGGCATCGGACAAGTCGGCCGACCCAGCGACGCCGGTAAAGGTCTGAAGGCCCGCGCCATGGCCGAGCTCACCAACGCCATCCAGAAATTCTTCCTTGAGAACACCCGCCTCGGCATCCCCGTCATCTTCCACGAAGAGTGCCTCCACGGTCACGCCGCCATCGACGCCACCAGTTTCTCGCAGCCCATCGGCCTCGGCGCCACCTTCGACCCGCAGCTCGTCGAATCGCTATACACCATGACCGCCGCCGAGGCCCGCGTCCGCGGCACGCACCAAGCCCTCACTCCGGTCGTCGACGTCGCCCGCGACCCGCGATGGGGCCGCGTGGAGGAGACCTACGGCGAGGACCCGTACCTCGTCTCGCGCATGGGCATGGCCGCCGTCCGCGGCTTCCAGGGCGACGCGAGATTTCGCGGACAGCGCCGCGTCATCGCCACCCTCAAGCATTTCGCCGCGCACGGGCAGCCGGAATCCGGCACCAATTGCGGACCCGTCAACGTCTCCCTGCGCCTGCTCCGTGAGACCTTCTTATACCCCTTCAAGGAAGCCATCCAGAAAGCCGGCGCCATCAGCGTGATGGCCTCTTACAACGAGATCGACGGTGTGCCGTCGCATGCCAATCGCTGGCTGCTGCGCGACGTCCTCCGTAAAGAGTGGGGCTTCAAAGGCTTCATCGTCTCCGACTACTATGCCGTTTGGGAGCTCAGTCAGAAGGCCGAAGTCGGCGGCCACAGGGTCGCTAAAGATAAGAAGGATGCCTGCGCGCTGGCGGTGAAGGCCGGCGTCAATGTCGAACTGCCCGAGCCCGAATGCTATATCCACCTCCCGGAACTCATCCGCAAGGGCATCATCAAAGAATCCGAAATTGACGACCTCGTCGCGCCCACGCTCTTCTGGAAATTCCAGATGGGACTCTTCGACGAGCCCTACGTCGATCCCGATGAAGCCGACCGCCTCGTAGGCTGCGACGAGCATCGCGATCTCGCTCGCCAGGCCGCGCGCCAGACCATCACGCTGCTCAAGAACGACGGCGGTGTTCTGCCGCTCGACCCCGCCAAACTCAAGACCGTCGCGGTCATCGGACCGAACACCCATCGCATGCTCCTCGGCGGCTACAGCAGCGTCCCCAAGAACAACGTCACCGTCCTCGAAGGCATTCAGGCCAAAGTCGCGGGCCGCGCCAAAGTCGTCCACGCCGAGGGTTGCAAGATCACCGTCGGCGGATCCTGGCAGGAGGACCCCGTCACGGCCAGCGATCCGGCGGAAGACCGTCGCCAGATTGCCGACGCCGTGAACGTCGCGAAAAAGGCCGACGTCATCGTGCTGGCGATCGGCGGCAATGAGCAGACCTCGCGCGAAGCCTGGTCCTTCCAACACCTCGGCGATCGTCCCAGCCTCGAACTCATCGGCCGCCAGGAAGAACTCGTGCAGGCGATGCTTGCCACTGGCAAGCCCGTGGTCGTCCTCTTATTTAATGGACGTCCGCTGGCCATCCGCTCGATCAGCCAGAACGTGCCGGCCATCCTCGAGTGCTGGTATCTCGGCCAGGAGACCGGCGGCGCGGTCGCCGACGTCCTGTTCGGCGATTTCAACCCCGGCGGCAAACTGCCCATCACCATCCCCCGATCCGCCGGCCACCTGCCCGCCTTCTACAACTGCAAGCCCATGGCCCGCCGCGGCTATCTCTTCGACGACACGTCCGCGCTCTTCCCGTTCGGCTTCGGTCTGAGCTACACGACTTTCAAAATCGAAGGCGTGCGCCTCGCCAAGAAGACCATCGCGCGCGACGGCTCCACCCGCGTACTGGCCCGCGTCACCAACACCGGCGATCGCGAAGGCGCCGAGGTCGTGCAGATGTACATTCGCGACAAGGTCAGCAGCGTCACTCGCCCCATGAAAGAGTTGAAGGGCTTCGAACGCGTCTCTCTCCAACCTGGCGAATCGCGCGACGTGGCCTTCGATATCGCCCCCGAGCATCTGGCCTTCTACGATATCGATATGAAATACGTGGTCGAGCCCGGCGAATTCGATATCATGGTCGGAAACTCCTCTCGGGATACCGATCTGCAGAGCGTGCAACTGACGGTGAAATAAATGGCGGCATACAAACAACGACTGAGTTTCTTCGAGAAGGCCGGCTACAGCATGGGCGACGCGGCCGCCGCCTTTGTCTTCCAGACGATGATCTACTTCCAGTTGAGTTTCTACACAGACACGATGGGGATCAGCGCCGCGGCCGCCGGCTCGCTCCTCCTCGTGGGTCGCCTGTGGGACGCATTCTTCGACCCCATGATGGGCACGATGGCCGATCGCACCAACACGCGCTGGGGCAAGTTCCGCCCATGGATCCTCTGGACCTCCGTGCCGTGGGGCATCGCCATGATCCTGGCCTACACCAACCCCGGCTTCGGCGCCACCGGCACCATCCTTTACGCCTGCCTCACCAACATCTTCCTGATGACGTTGTACTCCGCGAACAACACACCGTACTCGGCGCTCGCCGGCGTTATGACCGGCGATGTCAACGAGCGCACGAGCCTCTCGTCGTACCGTTTCGTGGCGGCCATGATTGCGCAATTGATCGTCGTCGGCTTCACCCTGCCGCTGGTCGCCAAGTTCGGCCACGGCAACAATGCCAAGGGCTGGCAGATGACCATGGGGCTGTGGGCGATGGTCTGCGTCGTGCTCTTCGTAATCACGTTCCTCTCGGCGCGCGAGCGCATCCTGCCTGACCCGCGTCAGAAGTCGTCGCCCAAAGAAGACTTCGGCGGCCTGCTGAAAAACGGCCCGTGGAAGGCCATGTTCATCCTCACGCTGGCCCATTTCATGATGCTGGCCATGCGCGGCGGAACGCTGTTTTATTATTTCCAGTACTACATCAGCCAGCCGCGCCTGTTCGATTTCCTGCAAGGCCTCGGCCTGACCCAGACCGCCGTCGGGTCGAGCGGCGGAGTCTTCCATTCGCTGCTGCAAACGTTCGGCCTGGTGGTCGACGCCAACAAGACCAACGTGGCCTCCGTCGGCTTCAGTCTCCTCAACATGTCGAGCCAGGTCGTGACAGTGGTCGGCGTTCTCTGCTCCACCGCGCTCTCCATCCGCTTCGGCAAAAAGACCGTCGCCATCGTCGGGTTTTCGCTGACCACGATCTTCATGGCGTCCTTCATCCTCCTGCCCGCGGACGCCATCGGCGCCACGTTCATTCTCGAATACATCCGTGCACTCACCTACGCCCCCACCATCCCGCTCATCTGGGCGATGTTCGCCGATGTCGCCGATTTCGCGGAATGGAAGACCGGCCGCCGCACCACCGGCGTGATCTTCGCGACCATTCTATTCGGCCTCAAGACCGGACTCAGCCTCGGCGGCGCAACCGCCGGCTGGCTGCTCTCCGGCTATGGTTACCGGTCCAATGCCGTCCAGACGCCCCACGCGCTGGAGGGCATCCGCATGACCATCAGCATTTATCCTTCGATTCTCTTCCTGATCGTGATCGGCTGCCTCATCGTCTACAAGATCGGGAAAACACTCAATCTGCAGATTCAGGACGATCTGGCGGAACGCCGCAAGAAGTTTGCGACTTCATAGAAAAAGGAAATGGAAACATGTACTTAAACCGAACTATCCCGGCCCTGCTGCTGGCGGCCCTCGCGCCTGCCGCATATTCTCAGGCGACCCTCAAGGACGCGTACAAAGATGCTTTCCGAATTGGCGCCGCGCTCAACCAGGCGCAATTCGAAGAGCGCGACAGCCGCGGCGCGGCCATCGTCAAAGCCCAATTCAACACCATCAGTCCGGAGAACGTGCTCAAGTGGGAAGTGGTCCACCCTCAGCCCGACACTTACAGCTTCGACGCGCCCGATAAGTATGTGGCATTCGGCGAGAAGAACCATATGTTCATCGTCGGCCACTGTCTCGTGTGGCACAGCCAGGTGCCCCGCTGGGTATTCCAGGATGCCGACGGCAAGCCGCTGACTCGCGAGGCGCTGCTCAATCGCATGCGCGACCACATCCGCACCGTCGTCGGCCGCTACAAAGGCCGCATCAACGGTTGGGACGTCGTCAACGAAGCGCTGAATGAGGACGGCACCCTGCGCCCGACGCAGTGGCTGAAAATCATCGGTGAGGATTACATCGCCAAGGCCTTCGAATTTGCCCACGAAGCCGACCCCAAGGCCGAACTCTATTACAACGATTACTCCGTCGAGAACGAAGCCAAGCGCAACGGCGCCGTCGCCCTCATCCGCAAACTGAAAGAGCAGGGAGTGCCGATCACCGCCATCGGACTCCAAGGCCACGACAAGCTGGATTGGCCGACGATCGAAGAGCAGGACGCCACCATCACCGCCTTCGTGAAATTAGGCGTCAAAGTCAACATCTCGGAATTCGACGTCGACGTCCTGCCTCGCGCCACCCGTACGAATTCCGCCGACGTCTCCGAGCGCGCTGCCCTCGAGGCCAAGCTGAATCCCTACACCGAAGGTCTCCCCGCCGAAGTCCAGCAGGCCCTCGCCAAGCGCTACGTTGACCTGTTCAATGTTTTCCTGAAGCACAAGGCCGACATGGAGCGCATCACCTTCTGGGGCGTAACCGACGCCGGTTCGTGGCTCAACAACTTCCCCGTCCGCGGCCGCACCAATTACCCGCTCCTGTTCGATCGCCAAGGCAACCCCAAGCCCGCCTTCGACGCCGTCATCAAACTGATGCAGCACTAAGAGCGTAGGGCAGGCGCTTTCGCCTGCCCATGTCTTACTACGCTGATTCGGCTTTTCAAATCTTCAACGATCTGTTCATCGGATCGTCGGGCTTGATCGGCAGCCCGCGGGTTTTCACCCATCGTTGCGCCGTCGATTTGTCCACGCCGAGATGGCCGGCTATTGCTTTCCATCCGGTCAGAAACTGACGCGGCCCGCCTTCATCGGCGCCGCGATTTGCGGCGAACCAAACATGACGTACCGCGGCAAAATAGAGAGGCTTATGAAGCCCTCCGCACCCCCACGCAACCTTTTCCAAGGCCTTCAGTAGCAGGATCCCGCGATGATTCTCACTCCCCTGAGGTCATCGCCGGGGGATTCTCGGCTAGTCCGCCCGCAGCGCCTGAATCACATCCACCCGCGCTGCCCTCGTAGCCGGCAGCAGCGACGCGATCATCGCCGCCGCGATCAGCATCCCCGCCGCTCCGCCCACTACCATCGCCCCCGGCAGCCGCACGATATCGAAATAGCTCCCCGCCAGCCGCGCCAGCACAAAGCCGCCTACCCCTCCGATGACCACCCCGATCACCGCCATCGCCGCGCCCTGCCGGATCACCTGCATCACCAGTTGCCGCGGTTCCGACCCGATCGCCAGCCGGATCCCGAATTCCCGCGTACGGCTGCTCACCGAGAACGCCAGCACGCCGGCCACCCCGACAATCGCGATCGCCAGCGCCACGAACGCGAACCCGCCGAACACCACCGCGTTCAGCCGGTCGGGGGTCAGCACCTCGGCGCGAATATCCTCCAGTGTCGCGGCCCTCTCGACAGGCTGATCGGATGCCATCTCGCGCACAACCCGCGCCACCGGTGAGACCAGCTTGTAGGGATCGCCCGTCGTGTGGACGAACATGCGGCCGCCCCACACCTGCTCCTGTCCGAACGGCTGATACACAGTCATCAGCGACCCCGGCAGCACATGCTCATCGTCCACATCCGGAACCACCCCGACAATTCGCCGCGGATCCGGACTCACCCCGATGAATTTCACGATCTGGTCCGTCCACCTGAGTTGGTGATTGACCGCGTCGCCATTCGGAAACATCCGGCGCGCCAGGCTTTGACTGACGATCACCACCGCTTCCGATCCATGCCGGTCGAGGTCGTTGAAGTCGCGGCCGGCGGACAGCGGCACACCCAGCGCGGCGAAAAATCCCGGCGAGACGTGACGGAACTGAGCACGCGGATCCTGTTCGCCCGGCCCGCGCACATGCCCGTCCACCGAGAATTCGAAGCCCGGTCCGAACGCCCCCGCATCGCGCCACGGCACCTGCGTCCCCAGCGCGACCTGCTGCACGTTCGGCAACTCCCGAAGCCGTCGCACCATCTCGCGATAGAACGCCACCACCTGCTCCTCCGTGCGCCCGTACGACATCACCGGCACATTCATCGCCAGGACGTGCCGCGTGTCCAGGCCCGTCTGCACGGCCTGCAGTGAGAGCAGCGTCTTCACCAGCATAGTCGCGCCCACCAGCAGAATGAAGGACGCCGCGATCTGCGTCACCGCGAACATTCGCAGCCTGCGCGTCGTGCCGCCCGTGACTCGTGGACTCCCGGCGGCGCGGCCCGCCAGCCCCGACGGCAGCCGCGGTACGTAAGCCAGCAGCACCGCCGCCGTAAGCGCCAGCGCCCCGCCCACCCATAACAGGCTCGAATCGACCGTAAGATCCAGCGCCCGCACCGAGAATCGCGAAGCATATCGCGATAGCACCGCCACCATAGGGCCCGCCAGCAGCACTCCCAGCACCGCCCCGCTTCCGCACAGCAACAGGCTCTCCGCCAGCAACGCCCTGCGCAGAGCCCAGGCGCTCGCGCCCAGAGCTGCCCGGACTGCCAGTTCGCCCTCGCGGCGCACCGACCGCGCCAGCACCAGATTCGCCACGTTCGAGCACGCGATCAGGAACACCAGCCCCGACGCGGCCAGCAGCACCAGCAGCACGCTACGCGCCTTCGACGTGATCTGATCGCGCAACCGCACCGCCGTGATCCGCGTATCCGCCTTGCTCGAATAGGCCTCCGGATGCTGCTGCATCATCGACGCATGCACCGTGCGCAGTTCGGCCCGTGCCTGTTCGAGCGTCGCCCCCGGCGTCAGCCGCCCGAACAGTTCCGTCATCCGATGCACCCGCCCCTGCGCCATCGTCGCCGACAGATGATGCGGACTCGTCACGATGTTCGCAATGATCTCCGTCTCTGCGGGGTAGGGAACTGACGGCTCCAGCACCCCGACGATCGTCGCCGACCTCGTCCCGAGCCTCACCACCTTCCCCAGTACCGCCGGATCGCTCTTCAGCGCCGTCGTCCAGAATCGGTACGTGAGCACCGCCGCGCCCTCCGCGCTCGGACCGTCATCGCTGGGACCCAACAACCGCCCCAGCACCGGACGCAGTCCCATCACCTCGAAGTACGATCCGCCGACGACGCCGGCCCGCACCTCGCGCGCATCGCCGAGTCCCACCATCGTGAACCCGATCGTGGAGAAATCGCCGAACGCGCTCAGCGTCTTCACCCGCGAGCGCAAGTCCGTGATCTCCGGGACCGAGAAGGTGGTGTTCTCCACGCTCAGCCCCGGCGCGCTCTGCCGGATGTAGATGAGCCGGTCTTCATCGCGATTGACCAGCGGCCGCAGCAGCACCCCGCGCACCAGGCTGAAGATCGCCGCGTTGGCCCCGATTCCCAGTGCCAACGTGACCACCACAGTGAAAGCCAGCCCCCTGGCCCGCGCCAGCGAACGGAACGCGAACTTAATTTCTCGCAGAAACGTCATCATCCCCTCCTAAACACTTTCATCGGGTTCGGCCAGCAGATCACCCAGGCGATCCAACCGCTTTTCCCAGATTGTACGCCGATCGCGGATCCATCGTTCCGCTGCGGATAAACCCGCCGGCTCGATTTGGCAGGTGCGCACCCTACCCAGTTTTTCGGTGCGCACCACGCCGCTTTCTTCCAGTATTTGCAAATGTTGCACTACCGCCGCGAGACTCATCGACAGCGGCTCCGCTAATCGCGATACCGAGATCGGCCCCTCGCTCAGTTTCTCCACGATAGCCCGCCGCGTGGGATCGCCGAGAGCGTGAAAAATGCGATCGATGCTCGGACTCCTGCGGGCCATCATTGCCCCAATTCGTTGCCCAGACTGTCGAGCAGTTTCCGCCACCCGGCCTCGCGCATCTGCGCCCCATCCGAGCCCTCGAAAAACGCGCTCTGGTCGGTGAAGATGAGGTCGGTGCCGTTCGCCTTCGCGATCAGTTCGACCGTGGACAGCGATGCCGAAAACCGCCGCCCATCCATACTCATCGTGTACGCGAAGACGATTCGCCGGTTCTCCACGATGTCCTGATAGACGGTGTCAGCGCTCAGGGTAGCGCCCGGGAACGGCGTCCCCTCTTTGAATGTCGAGAGCATACGCTCGCTCCCCCCGACCCGGAAATCGCTGGCGAATTCCACGATGTCGCGGCCCGCGCTCTCGCCATACCATTTGCGCTTTCGCGCCGGATCGGCAAACGCCGCGAACACCCGTTCCGGTTTCGCCGCATAGCTCCGCTCGACTACGAAAGTGCTGTGAGTAACCGTAGGTTCTTGCATAGTTTTGGTTCCTTTATTAGTAAAGTATCTGCTTAAGTATCGGACAACCTCGGGTGATTGTCAAGCAAATGCTTAAGTGTAATTGAAGACGGTACCAAACTGCTAACGGTAGTACTAAAGATGTCCAACGGTACTTGCCCTAACAGTTAATCCCTGGGTATACTCCGGTGATGTGAAATTCCCCACACTTTTGCCAAAGCTTCGCCCGTTTGGGAATTCACGCCATGAGAGAGGGGCTTGACATGAAACAACTACTTTTGCCGCTATTCCTGGTTGCGTCAATTGCTGCACCGGCAGCATTCGGCTCAACCCTTGCGATTACATCCTTTACCAACAGTTCGTCTGCCGGCCACAGCAATTACGACGTGGCCGGTTACCAGTTCAATACCAGCAGTGCGATTGACATTACATCCCTGGGAATGTGGGTCAGCGGAGAGAGTTTGGCCGATAGCCACAATATCGGCGTCTACACTCTCGGCGGCGTACTGCAATTCTCCGGTTCCGTAGCTTCCGGCGCTACTGGGGATACCGACGGTTTCACGTGGGTCGACCTGACTGGAAGCCATGTACTCGCCGCCGGCGATTGGTTCATCGGCGTTCAATACAATGCCGGCAGCGCAGACAAGATGTTCGATGGCTCCGGCTCGATCAACATGGCATCAGGGCTGACATTTCTAAACGCGCAGGTTTATTACAGCGGGAGCGCCATCAACTTCTCGGACCCGAGCGTCGGTACCGGTATCTTCACGGAAGGTTTGCCTCGCGACTCCTTTATCGGTCCGAACTTCAAGTTCGATGCCGTTCCTGAGCCCGGCACTTGGGTAATGCTCGTAGGCGGTCTCGTTGCGATCACCCTCCGCCGGCGCCTCGTCTAAGTAGTGCAGCGTTGACCTTCTAAGCGTCACGACCGCCGGAGCACTACACAACACCGGCGGTCTCCGACCCGCTCGCCTGGCCTCAGGGCGTGCTGCGGAGGCAATTGTTCGTGAGCCATTCCGATCTTCGTGACCAGCGCCGTTAGCTGATCCGTGCATTTCCCCAGCCCTCATCAAAACCCATCTTTTGTGCGCCTCCCGATCGGCAACCGTCCAATGCCGCGCGACGGCCGTGTACTTCGTCTTCGCCCGCTTCATCCTCGAAGGTCGCCAAGCGCCGCGAATACCCGCCCCGAACGTCAGCCACATCACAAATGTAAGTTCCCGGTGACTGTATAATCGACCCCTGACCGGGCCCGTACGCCAAGCCTGTGCCGCTGGAGGTCAATGTGAAATCACTCGTTCCATGGCTCGCGACCGTCTGCTTACCGTTGGCGCCATTCCACCCCCTGAGCCCTCTCCATCTTCGATCCGCGAACTCTCACCGTGCGGCGTTCAGCCACCACTTTCCCATCACATTTGAAGTGAATGCCGGCCAAACCGATCCACGAGTTCAATTCCTTTCCCGCTCCAAAGGCCAGATTCTCTTTCTCACTTCTTCCGAAGCCGTCATCCAGTCCGGCCGCGACATCGTCCGCATGCGCATGGTCGGCTCCAATCCATCCGCGCGTGCCGAAGGCCTCGATCTCCAAGCCGTCCGAAGCAACTACTTCCAGGGCCGCGACCCTTCCACATGGCGCACCGATATCGCGAACTATGCCCGCGTCCAGTTCCGCGAGATCTATCCCGGTATCGACTTGGTCTACCGCGGCGGCTCCGGCGCCCTCGAATACGACTGGATCGTCAAGCCCGGCGCCGATCCCGGCCAAATCCTGCTCAAGTTCGAAGGCGCCGAAAGCATCGAGCTCGATCCCGCCGGCGACCTTGTGCTCCACACGTCCACGGGCGCCATTACCCACAGGAAACCCTCCATATTTCAAGCCGCGCATCCGATCGCGGGACACTACGCGATACTCCCGAACTCCACGGTCCGCCTCGAAATCGCCGCATACGACAGGAAGCGACTGCTGATTGTCGATCCCGTCCTGACCTACTCGTCGTTCCTTGGCGGCAGTACCCTCGACCAGGGCAACGCGATTGCCGTGGATTCCACCGGCGCAGCCTACGTTGGCGGCCTCACTGGATCTTCCAACTTCCCCACTCTGCCGGCGCACATCGGCCCGCCCGGCGAGGGGTTTATCACGAAGGTCAGTCCCGACGGCAAGAGTCTGATCTACTCCACCTACATCTCGGGGACATCTTCGATCACCGGCCTCGCCCTCGATTCCACCGGCGAAGTCTTCGTGACCGGCACCACTTCGTCGCCCACGGACTTTCCTACCGTCAACGCGTTCCAGCCGCACCAGAACAAAGCGCCGCTCTTCCAGGACAGCGCTTTCGTCACCAAGCTCAGCGCCGATGGGAAAGCGTTGCTGTATTCGACCTACCTTGGCGGGAGTCAGAACGACGAGGGCAAGGCCATTGCCGTAGATGTCGCCGGCAGCGCCTACGTCGCGGGGGACACCGCATCGCCCGACTTCCCGACGCTCAAGCCCCTTCAGTCCAAACTTGCCGGTACCCTGGACGCCTTCGTCACCAAATTGAGTCCCGACGGAACCACTCTCGTGTACTCCACCTATCTGGGAGGCGATTCCGGGGACAAGAGCTTCGGCATCGCCGTGGACCCGGGCGGCAACGCATACGTCACTGGCCAGACCGCCTCTAGCAATTACCCGACCCTGAATGCGTTCCAACCCACCTCGCTTTTCGCCCGCGTTCATCACCAAAATCAATCCCAGTGGAACCGCGTTCGTCTACTCCACCTACCTGGGCGGCAACGGCTCCGGGTCCACCGTAGGCTATGCGATCGCCGCCGATTCTTCCGGCAACGCCTACGTGGGAGGCGCCGACAGCACCAATATCCTGCCGCTGCGTTCGTTGTGCTTTCTGTGCGGCGGAGGTACAGACGGTTTCGTGACCAAACTGACTCCCACCGGTTCGCCACTCTACTCCGCTTATCTGGCCGGAACTTCCCTCGACAAAGTCATGGGGATTGCGGTCAACTCCCGCGGCGAACCCTGGGTGGCGGGGCTGACGAGCTCGACCAACTTTCCGACCACTCCCGACGCGATCATGAAACCGCAAACGCAGTTCGCCACGCAGGTGTTTGTCAGTCATCTCAATAGCAGCGGGAACACCATCATCTTCTCCACGTGTTTGAGC